>JABAOC010000668.1_pt1 | contig 240601 bp, 220 predicted proteins | sample 7062161 | NCBI WGS metagenome assembly JABAOC01 (sample SAMN14538625, study PRJNA623070) | marine sediment metagenome | biome: marine biome [ENVO:00000428]; feature: marine pelagic biome [ENVO:01000023]; material: deep marine sediment [ENVO:00002113] | place: India: Gulf of Khambhat ... | reverse complement strand
CACTCTCCCAACTGAGCTACAGCCCCACCCAGGAGGTCTATCATGTTACAAAAACTGCGGTTATCAGTCAAGACCACTCCAGATTCATAAGAATCCGTATCTCCTGACTACTCCTTATGAACAGCGAGTGCGCGATTTTCTCACTTGAGGAATAAATTTCCTGGAGAATGAATAAATTCTGTATTTTCGAACGTATAATAATAGCAAGAAGAATAAAAAATTCTTCCTCAGATTTTCTTAGTTGCACGAAAAAACGCCTTCGAATCCTACAAAACCGGAGAGTTTTGTTAACAATTTTAGCGAAACGTGATAAAATGTTTTCTCAGAAGGAATAAATCATGCCAGACATCAAAAGACCTCCCAGGACATACAGAAGCATCATCTTCTGGATTGCCGCTGGGATCATTATTATCGTCCTCTGGAGCCTTCTCCAGTCACCCGGTGCAGGCCAGAAAGAAATTAATTTCAGCGAATTTATGGATGAAGTGGAGAGGGGAAACATCATCGAAGTAACCATATCGGGGAACCAGCTCAAGGGGAAATTCACCGACGGTACTGCATTCAAAAGCGTAGCTCCTTCCCAGTACGACGACCTGGTTAAGATTCTGCGCGAAAATAACATCATCATTACCGTCAAAGACACTTCACGAAGCCCGTGGTTCTCGTATCTCTTCACCTGGTTTCCCATCATCCTTCTGATACTCTTCTGGGTCTTCTTTATGAGGCAGATGCAGTCGGGAGGAAATAAAGCCCTCTCCTTTGGAAAGAGCCGGGCCAAACTTTTCTCCGGAGTTCAGAAGAAGGTGACCTTCAAGGATGTGGCCGGTGTGGAGGAAGCCAAAGAAGAGCTCCAGGAAATCATCGGATTCCTGAAAGATCCCCATAAATTTCAAAAGCTGGGTGGAAGGATTCCCAAAGGCGTCCTGCTGGTCGGAGCTCCCGGTACAGGAAAGACGCTTCTTGCCCGAGCAGTAGCCGGAGAAGCCGGAGTCCCTTTCTTCTCGATCAGCGGCTCAGACTTTGTCGAAATGTTCGTCGGAGTGGGAGCCTCTCGAGTGAGGGACCTTTTCGATCAGGGGAAAAAGCATGCTCCCTGCCTCATCTTCATCGATGAGATCGATGCTGTGGGGAGACAGCGGGGAGCAGGCCTGGGAGGAGGACATGACGAGAGGGAACAAACCCTCAACCAGCTCCTTGTGGAGATGGACGGTTTCGACTCCAACGAAGGAATCATCCTGATCGCTGCCACAAACAGGCCCGATATTCTCGACACGGCCATTTTGCGACCCGGACGCTTCGACCGCCGGATCGTAGTGAATATGCCCGATGTCAAAGGCCGAGAGGATATTCTCAAGGTGCATGTGAAAAACATCCCGCTGAACAAGGATGTAGATTTGAAAGTCCTTGCCCGCTCAACCCCAGGCTTTTCAGGCGCTGATCTGGCCAACCTGGTCAATGAAGCCGCTCTTCTCGCAGCACGCCTCGGCCAGGATAATGTCATGATGCACGATATGGAAGCAGCTAAGGACAAGGTTCTGATGGGCGTGGAGAGAAAGAGCATGATCATATCGGAGGAGGAGAAAAAGAGCACGGCCTATCATGAGGCCGGGCATGCTCTCATAGCCGCCCTCATCCCCGAGGCTGATCCTATCCACAAAGTGACGATCATTCCTAGAGGAATGGCTTTGGGAACCACCCAACAGCTTCCCCTGGACGACCGTTATACCTACTCCAAGACTTATCTCGAAGCACAGCTTTCCGTCTTGATGGCGGGAAGAGTAGCTGAAAATCTGTTCTTGAATAAGGCCACGACCGGAGCAGCCAATGATTTTGAGCGGGCGACGGAAATCGCCCGGAAAATGGTCTGCCAGTACGGGATGTCTGATCTCGGTCCCTTGACATTCGGTGAACGGGATGACCTTGTCTTTCTCGGCAAGGATCTGGCCATGCATAAAAACTTCAGCGAAAAAACTGCCGAACTCATCGATATCGAGGTCAAGAAGATCATCAATCGAAATTTCGAAAGATCCAAAGGTCTGCTCGAAAACAACAAGAAAGCCCTGAAATCGATTGCAGAGGCTCTCCTGGAAAAAGAAGTCCTTTCCTCCGATGAAATCGATGCAATCGTAAAGGGGAAAAAACCCAGCATAAAGAAAAAGACAGCCAAAAAGGCAAAACCGAAAGAGGCCAAACCGAAAAAGGCTCCACAGCCCGCGCGAGTCTCGGCCAAAAGGGATCCGGTCAAAGTGTAAAAAGTGAAAAAGAGGCCCATTCTTCAGGTCAACGGTAAACAACACATACTGGGCGATAAGACCTGGATCATGGGTGTCATCAACGTCACTCCTGATTCCTTCTCGGACGGCGGAATCTATTTCAAGAGGAAAAAAGCTGTCCAAAGAGGACTGGAACTCATCAGACAAGGAGCCGATATCCTCGATGTGGGAGGAGAAAGCACCCGGCCCGGTTCAGACTCCATCTCTGAAGAGGAGGAATTGAAGCGCATACTGCCCGTGATCTCAGAGCTTAGAGAAAAAGCCGACGTGCTGATCTCTGTTGACACCACCAAATCCACTGTAGCCGAGTCCGCTCTGGAAGCGGGCGCCGATATCATCAACGATATCAGTGCCTTCCGGTTCGATGACCGGATGCCGTTGATCGCAACAGAAAAAGGAGCTCCTGTCGTTCTCATGCACATGAAAGGCGTTCCTAAAACGATGCAGTCCAATCCCTATTATGAGGATCTGTTTCAAGAGATCTGCTGCTTTCTCGAAGAAAGGATAGCCACAGCCAGCGCTTACGGGATAAAAAGAGAAAACATCATCGTGGATCCGGGGATTGGATTCGGAAAGAGCCTGGAGCACAATTTATCCATCATAAACAACCTGAATTTTCTGGAAGGACTCGACCGGCCCATCCTGGTCGGAATATCCCGCAAATCCTTCATCGGAAAGATTCTGAACCTCCCTCCCCAGGATAGAGTGGAAGGGACCATCGCGAGTGCTGTCTTATCGGTGTTGAAGGGCGCTCACATCCTGAGGGTCCATGATGTCGAACCGGTCAAAAGAGCCATAACCGTTGCTGAAGCGATCTTGAAAGAAGAAACAGGCGGGGAGAAAATCGACTGGAATGATTGAAAACATCATCAACGCACTGGCCAATTTCACTCTGGGAGACTTCCTCGATATCCTTCTCGTTACCATCATCCTGTATTCTTTTTTTCGCCTAATCAAAGATACAAAAGCTTACCAGATGGCCATAGGACTCGTTATAGTGGGCTTGCTTTTTCTTCTCACACAATGGGGCAACCTGTTCGTCTCTCACTGGCTTATTGAAAAATTCATCATGTACCTGATTATAGCTATCATTGTGCTCTTTCAAGGGGAAATACGAAGATTTCTGACGACGATAGGTTCTCAATCTCTCCGAAAGCCGGTCACCCTCAAAGTTCTTTCGGAAAAAATGGAGGACATGTTTCTGGCGGTGGATTATCTCGCATCGAAAAAAATCGGCGCCCTGATCGCTATCGAAAAGGACATCTCATTGAAAAGCTTTGCCGACCGCGGCACCAAAATCAATGCCAGTGTCTCCAAAGACCTTCTGGTCAGTATCTTTTTTCCTAATTCCCCTCTTCATGACGGCGCTGTGATCATCCGGGGAGATCAGATTTTGGCTGCTGGATGTCTTCTTCCGCTTCCCGCTTCTCACAACCTGGGGGATGAGTTTGTTGCCCGCACGAGACATCTGGCCGCTCTGGGCCTCTCTCAGGAAACTGACGCAGCCATCATCGTGGTTTCCGAAGAAGCCGGAACCATTTCCACTGCCATAAAAGGACGGCTTCAGCGGGGGCTGGACAGGAAACAGCTCAAAGAAAGCTTGATCAATTATCTGAAATAAAAATGGTAAGACTATTGAGAAGACTCTTTCTGAGGAATTGGGGACTCAAACTGTTCTCTTTTCTTCTGGCCCTTATTCTCTGGTTAACCCTCATCCCGGAAGAAAAAATCTTATCGGAAAAGAACCTCACCGTCCCTCTGGAATTACACAACCTCCCTTCAGACATGATGATCGTGGAAAAGCCTCCCGCGAATGTCGATGTCAAAATCAGAGCTCCACAACGGCTTATCGGACAGATCACTCCATCCAATGTCCATGCAGTACTGGACCTTCGGAACGCACGCATCGACGTTCAGGATTACGCCCTTAATGAGAGTATGATCAGCATTCCTCAAGGAGCAGAAGTCAGAGAGGTGCGCCCGAGTCAGGTCAATCTCAAACTGGAGAGAACGATCCAAGCGATGCTCGAAGTCGAACCGACTATTACAGGAGAACTTCAGGAAGGTTTAGGGGTGGTGAAAATCGAGGTCATCCCATCCCAAGTGCTGGTCAGAGGGCCCGAAAGCAAAGTCAACAAAAACGAAAGGGTACGCACCACTCCCATCGACATCTCCACTTTCACCCAATCTCAAGAGATTGAAGCCAACCTGATTCTTCCCAATCCGGATGTAAGGTTGGCTTCCACCCAGACAGCGGTACGAGTGAGGATCGTGATCCAGGAAGTCGACACCGAGAAAGCGGCGCCGGAGAAAAAAAAGAAACAGAGAGATTTTTTCCCTTGATTTGCTTCCCTCGATCGGTATAATTTATTCTTAAAGAACACCTAGAAAACCGCGGGGCAAAAATGGCTAGACTCTTCGGAACCGACGGGATGAGAGCTGTTGCGGGCCAATTCCCTCTCACCTATTCTTCTGTATGTGTTCTTGGCGAAGCTTTGATTGAACTTCTCCAAGAGCAAGGCCTGCCGACTCACGTGATTATCGGCAGGGATACCAGAGAGTCGGGAGAATGGATTGAGCGGGCACTTTTTCAAGGAATAAGGACAGGGGAAGGAGAGGCCGTTTCGGGGGGAGTTATCCCCACATCGGCCGTTTCTTATTTGACCAGGACATTTGGATTCTCAGCAGGAATCGTCATCTCTGCATCTCATAATCCCTACCAGGATAACGGCATCAAAATCTTCTCTCAAGAAGGGATGAAAATACCCGAAGCCTGGGAAAAAAGGCTGGAGAACGCTGTACGGGGATTTAATGGTCCCATCCCGCCAGAGGCCATCCAAATTAAGAACGAACCTGTACTGGAACAGAAATACATGGAGTTTATAAAGAGTCGATTCCCGAATGAACCACTGATCCGAAACATCAAAATCGTCTTAGACTGCTCGAATGGAGCGAGCTCCTCTATCGCACCTCAAATTTTTCGAAATCTGGGATTTGATACAATTTCGCTCAATGCCACTCCCGATGGAAAAAACATAAACAAGGACTGCGGCTCTCTCTATCCCCAAGAACTCGCCAGGCATGTGGTTGAAAATAAGGCAGATATGGGTATCGCTTATGACGGAGATGCCGACAGAGCTATATGGATCGATGAAAAAGGGCGCATCCTCAACGGCGACCACACTCTCTTTGTCCAGTGCCGGTCTATGCGAGAAAGAGGCCTCTTGAAATCGGATTCCGTTGTGGCCACAACCATGAGCAACATGGGATTGGAAAAGGCCTTCGAGGAAATGGGAGTCAAACTCATCCGCACCCAAGTGGGAGATAAGTTCGTTCTCGAAGAAATGATCCATTCAGGGGCGAACTTGGGAGGAGAGCAATCAGGACACACCATATTTCTCGATGATATTCCTACCGGAGACGGAATCCTGACCAGCATCAGGATGCTCGAAGTCTTGAACCAAGAGAAAGCTTCCTTATCTGAACTCGTGGAAGACTTTCAAGAATTTCCTCAAGTTCATTTGAACGTTGCCGTTTCACGCAAAGATGACTTAGGGAAGTATCCACAAATCATGAGGACCATAGAGGACATCGAAAGCCGCCTGGGCAAGGAGGGGCGATTTCAAGTGCGCTACTCTGGCACCGAGCCTTTGGTGCGGATTATGGTGGAAGGCCAGGACAAAAGAGAGTGCGAAGAACTCGCCAGCCGTATGGCCGAAATCCTCGGGAAACATCTCAGTTAAAAGAACCTTACTCGTTTTGCGTTTGATCGGCGTAAAACGTATAATGGAAGCGAAAATCGCATATGATCGCAGCAAAACCGTGTTTCCTGTGCTTTCGGGACCTTTTTAAGGGAGGGAGAACATGAAGCTCGCGGTAAACATCGACCATATCGCTACTTTAAGAGAGGCACGCAGGCACATCTACCCTGAACCCGTATTGGCAGCCTTGCTCGCCGAACAAGCTGGGGCTGATAGCATCGTCTGTCACATCCGGGGGGACAGGCGCCATATCAAAGAACGGGACCTCTATCTGCTCAAGCAGACGGTCCAGACAAAGTTAAACATCGAGATGGCAGCAACCGAAGAGATGAAAAAGGTCGCTCTAGAAATCAAGCCGGATGTGGTTTCTCTGGTTCCTGAGCGTGAAGAGGAGATCACTACAGAAGGAGGACTGGACGTCCTTTCGAACGAAGAGCATCTGCACTCCCACATCGAAGAACTTATCGCGGAAGAAATCAAGGTCAGCATTTTTGTCGATCCTTCGACTGAGCAGATAGATGGGAGCAAACGAGCCGGGGTGGATCTTATCGAAATCAACACCGGAAAATATGCTGAACTCAGACCCGGCGATCAACGTCAGGAAGCCCTGGAAGAAATAATCCAGGCAGCCCGACATGGTCACGGATTGGGACTGGAGATTCATGCCGGTCATGGATTGGATTACTTCAATGTCCGGCCCGTTGCTGCCGTTCCAGAAATCTGCGAATTCAGCATCGGCTTTGCCATTATCGCAAGGGCGGCCATTGTGGGCATAGAAAACGCTGTCAAAGAAATGATCGATCTCATAAAATAGGAACCAGTAATCCGTATTATCTGAAGAAGAGAATTTGCCAAAGATATCGTTCCAAACCGAACACAAAGGAGAACAGCATGGATATTCGAGTAAATCTTGAACGGCTGAGAACGGATGTCGAGGAACTGGGACAGTTCGGAAAGGACTCAAACGGCGGGATAAGCCGGCCTTCTTTCAGCACCGCGGATCTCGAGGCCCGTGCTTGGCTCAAAGACAGGATCGAAACCGCAGGCCTTTCTTTTCGGCAGGATGGAGCTGGCAATATCTTCGGCCGTCTAGGGGGAGAGGGGAAAACAATAATGGCCGGCTCTCACATCGACACCGTGATCAACGGAGGGATGTTCGATGGCTCTATCGGCGTACTTTCCGCTCTGGAGTGTCTGCGGCGAATAAAAGAAGAGGCACCAAAAACAACGAAGCCTTTAGAGGTGGCCTCCTTCACTGACGAAGAAGGAAATCTGGTAGGCGACTTTCTCGGAAGCCGTTCTTTCATAGCCCCGCCGAACAGAGACATGCTGGAAAGCGGAAGAACTCAATTCGGAATTCCTTTTCCTGAGGTCTTGAGAAATACCGAATTCACCATAGACAGCATAATGGAAGCGCACAAGCAAAGACCCGATATAGAAACCTATCTAGAGGTTCATATCGAACAGGGGCCTGTGCTCGAAACAGAAAACAAATCCATAGGAATCGTGGACAGCATAGCAGGAAAGAAATATTGGATCTGTCACTTCATCGGCGAAGCCAGTCATGCCGGGACCACACCCTTCGAACTCCGCCACGATGCCTTCTTAGGGTTGGCCGATTTTGCGCTCAGAAGCACACAGTACGTTGCCACCCAACACTACGGCAGCATGTTGACCGTTGGTCGCATTCAGGTCCAGCCTGGCACTTTCAGCATCGTTCCGGGCAGGGTCGATTTTTCATTGGATTTCCGCAGTTCCTCAAAAGAAACACTCGATGAGATAGAAAAATCTCTGGTGTCATCTGCCAATGATATCGCATCCACAAGAGGGCTCGAATTCTCTTACATGTTGATCGACAAAACAGATCCAGTCAGAATTTCTCCTGAAATTGTGGATATGATGAAGGAGGAGAGTGAAAAGCTGGGATATACGTATATGACACTGCCCAGCGGTGCTGGTCATGATGCTCAGATTATCGCCGCAGTGGCTGAACCCGCTATGATCTTTATCCCTTGCGAAGACGGAATCAGCCATTCACCGCATGAGCGGATCAAATGGGAAGACCTGGAAAGAGGAGCCAATCTTCTGCTCGGTATGCTTTTGCGGTTGGCCCAATAAATCCAAGACAGAGAGGTCCAAAGTCTATGGTTCAAAATCCTCGGGCTGCGGACGATAACTCCGTTCTTTTTTCTTCTGGGACTGCTTCCTTTTTTCTTCCAACATCTTCATCTTAGCCTTTTTCGAGCGTTTTCTCTTCTGACGCCGAATCTTTTCGATCCTCTGCTGTTCCTCGCTTTCTTTTCCCCGGATCATCGATTCTATCTTATCCGCAAGGATTTTTCGGGCAAGATATCTATTCAATCCCTGATAGCGCTCTATCTGGCACTTCACCTCTATCTCAGTCGGGATGTGCTTCAAATAAACACAGGTGGAGGTTTTGTTGACTTTTTGCCCTCCTTTTCCTCCAGAGCGAATAAATTTTTCAACAATGTCCTTCTCCTGAATCCCAAGACTCTCCATTCTCTTCTGCAGAGCCTCTTCTTTTTCCTTGCTCACCCCAAAAACGGGCATGTCCTCACCTGAAATTCCTCCCGGTTTCTCTATCTCATTTACCGCTCTGATCTTTCTCTTATTATAGGGCAGGCACGGCGGATTAACAAGACACACAACGCCGATTGACTGAAATCTCGGTTTGCTATAAACTCGTAATTCCCATCCGGATGAAACGATCCGAAGGGAATTGAAAAGGAGCAACAGAATGAAATCTTTACTTATCTTTCCAGCGATCTTTCTGTTCCTTATCCCCTGCAGCTCTTTGAGTCAGGAGACTGAGAAGGAACCACTGACGGTTGCTGAATCGAGCTCTTTCACGGCAACATCACGCTACGCCGATGTCATGTCATTCATCCAGAGTCTCCAAGAACAAAGTCCCTTAATTCGAGTTGAAACCCTCTGTATCAGCACAGAAGGGAGAAAAGTCCCTCTTCTTGTCATCGGAAATCCGCCGCCTTCTTCTCCCCTGGAACTCAGCCGCACTCACAGAACGGCTGTTTATGTTCAAGCCAATATTCATGCCGGGGAAGTGGAGGGGAAAGAAGCATCCCTGATGTTGGCAAGAGATATTCTCCAAGAAAGGCCGGCCCCTTACCTCGACAACCTGGTGATCCTTGTTGCCCCCATTTTCAATGCAGACGGAAACGAAAAAATCAGCCCTGACCATCGCCGGAATCAAGCCGGACCCGAAGGAGGAGTCGGGGTTCGTTACAACGGCCAGAACCTGGACTTGAATCGCGACAGCATGAAACTGGAGAGCCCAGAACTTCAAGGGATGGTCCGGAATGTCTTGATGCGGTGGGATCCTGTGCTTTTGGTCGACTGCCACACCACGAACGGCTCTCCCCATAAGGAGCCGGTTACATACTCCTGGCCCTTGAATCCAAACGGAAGCATCCTGATCATGGAATACATGCGGGATAAAATGATGCCCAGCATAGAAAGAGGCTTGGAAGAGAAGTACAGCACTCTGTCGATTCCATACGGAAACTTTATGGACTTCAGGGAACCGGAGAAAGGATGGAGGAACTTCGGTCATCAGCCCCGCTATGTCAGCAACTATGTAGGCTTGCGCAACCGCTTGAGCATTCTCAACGAAAACTATTCCTATGCGGATTTCAAAACCCGGGTGCTCGGATGCTATCATTTCCTTTGTTCCATTCTCGACTACTGTGACATCCACAAGGACGAAATCGTCAACCTCGTGGCCCAGGCTGACTGGATGGCCGTAAACAAAGGTTCGAATCCAACGGAGGCTGATCGATTCGCTGTCGAATTCGAGGTGAACCCTCTCGAAGAAATGGTCACCATACAGGGCTGGGAGATGGAAGTGATTCCTAGAGAACAGGGCAGACCGAGAATCCAAAAATCCGACAGGGAAAAAACCTATATCCTGCCGTATTATTCGAATTATGTTCCAAAACGATCCATCCGTTTTCCCCACGCATACCTCCTGCCTGTCCCTGATGCAAATGTTCAAGACAAGCTTCGCCAGCACGGAATCGTCATTGAAAGGCTGAATGCTCCCGCCATCTTGGAGGTGGAAACCTTCCGGCTGGAGGAAGTTAAAGGACAGGAGAGACTCTACCAGGGGCACAGGCTGAATACTGTGAACGGGGAATATTCCGTCGAAAAAAGAGAATTTCCCTCAGGGACGCTTTATGTCACCACGGCTCAACCCTTGGGAAATCTCGCCGCCTATCTTCTCGAACCTGAGAGCGATGACGGATTGTGTGTCTGGAATTTCTTTGACCGCTATCTCGTTCCCCAATGGGGACGCCAGCCGATGAGCTATCCTGTATTCAGGCTGATGAATCCGGCAACTTTGGTCAAAGAAGTGATCAACTAACCCGTAACCCTCAGGCTATGAATGCACCTTTTTTTTGGAGATCAGAAATTTTCCACAGTTTTCGCAAACATAAATATCATTGCTTCCCTCGATAGCCGAACCCATTCCTGTGGCCACATTTATGAAGCATCCCATGCATGCTCCTCCTTCAACCTCCACCACAGCGAATCCATATCTCTCCATGAGTTTGTCGAACCTATCCAGTAATGTCCCATCCAGTTCCTGTCTGATGATTTCGGCCTTTCTTCTCAGCTCTTTTTGTTTTGCCTTGGGCCCTTTTTTTATCTGCATCTCAAGTTCCTGGAGCTTCCAGAGAAGGCTCGCGCGGCTTATGATCCTGTCATCCTGAACGGGCAATGTAAGTTCTATCTCAGAGAAAACTCCGTACAGCTCGGTCTTGTTTTTGGCTTCAAACAATCTTTTTCTGAAACCAGGCTTGTGTAAAAATCGAGCCAATCCGGCGAACAAATGATTGAAAAGTCCCGGAATGGAGGGATTCCACACAATGAGGATGATGAGATGAACCTTCTTATGGTCGAGGGAATCGAAATCGATACCTTCCTTGGATCGTCCGACCACGATAGCAATATCCTGTCCGGTGTCGACACGCGCATGAGGCAAAGCCACGCCGTGACCGATAGCTGTGGATTCGAGCCGTTCTCTGTCAATGATTCTGGTCAATATGGGCTTTTTGTTTGTGATGAGTTTCTGCTTCAGGAGAACATCCAGCAGCTCTTCGAGAGCCTGGATTTTGTCCTTGGCTTTGAGATTGTAGACAACCTGGGAAGGTTTGAGGAAGTCGGAAAAATGCGATCCCCGAAATTCCATCCTTTCCATTGACATATTATTCTAACATAAAAAAAAATCTTCCAAAAGCCCTGAGAAGAAAAAATGTGTCTGAAATACCAGCGGCAATCGCGAAATATCCATTTGAACTCATGTAATGAAAATCGCTGACAAGTCTTTCTAGAGTTGGTCTGCAAGGCAAGGGAAAATTCATGAAGATTTCGAACGTCCGGCTCCGGCACCGGCAAATTTGCGGGCAAGCTCATAGGTGGCGTTTATTCCAGCGATGCTGGCCGCTGCGGAAGCCAGCTGCAGACCATATTGTGCGGCTTGAAACGGATCGCCGTTCTCAGCGAGTTTTGCTACTGTGCCGGCACAGAAGACATCGCCACATCCAGTAGAGTCAACAAAAGTTGCGCGGCCTCTGACAGCGATCTTTCTCGCTCGGTCCCGAGTCATAACCAGAGCACCTTCCTCGCCCATTGTTACGAACACGGCATGGACTCCCAAATCCAAGGCCATCTTTCCAAAACGTATCATATCTGTCTCTGGCAATTCTCTCCCAGGATGACCGAGCATAGATGCCGCCTCGGCGCTATTGGCCTGCAGATAACACGCGCCCTGGGTCCATTCCCTCCAATCCGGAAGCGGAACATATTTTCGGGACCTGTTCAGTTTCTTTTCTAAAAGTAGGGAATGAATATCTAGCCAGATCGGACAGGCCGCTTCCTTTTTTATCTTCTGCCAGTCATTTTTCTCTAAATCGAATCCAGAATTCATGACCAGAACGAGAAAACTCAAATTCTTCATATCATTGAGAATCTTTTCAGGATTTAAAGGCGGAACGACCGATTCTAATACTTCAATTCTTTCGCCTCTTCGAGGATATCTGAGAAAGACCCGATTGCCCGGTCCGGGCACACAATGTATTCCCTCCGTATGAAGGGTCCTCCAGTTCTTGGTTGTATTATTGAACGCACCGCTCAACTCCTGGCCAAGGTTTGTGTAGAGGAACACTTCCTCCTTCAATCCACAGAGCACAGCAGCCTGATGCAGCACTCCTCCTATTCCCCGGAATCCCGCTCCGGCTTCATGAGAGATGACGTCATATGTGATCGTTCCTATCAGGCCAAATCGCGGCATGGCGGTTTATAACTCCTGGCTCTATTTTAAATCTTTTTTCGCTTTTTTATAACCTGCAGTTATAAAACCAGAAATTTATGATATATTATTGAACCTGGATTATTGATAAAAAATGGAAGAGCTCAAAAATAAAGCTAAAATGCTCATAGAGGAATTCAAAGGAGAGGATTATACTTTTGGCCTGGAATGTCTGGACAAAATCGGAGCACTTCTTAAAGATTTGGGAACCCGTGCCCTTCTCGTTACAAGCCTTCACCAGAGGGATACTGGAAGTTATCACATCCTTGCTGATTCTTTAGCAGACTCTGGGATCCGGATCATCGGCCGCACTCTCTCGGCCCGACCAAACTCCCCCCGAGAAGATGTCTTTCGAATCCGAGAAGCTGTCCTTGATTCAAAACCAGATTGTGTCTTGACCGTCTCAGGAGGGTCAGGGATCGATGCAACCAAGGCAGCCGTCGTTCTTGCCAATCTGGATGGAAATCTCGATGACTTTTTTGGAGTGGGAAAGGTGACCGGAAAGCTTCGTTCCTCCGGAACAAGACTCATTCCTTTTCTCGCAGCTCAGACGGCATCGGGTTCGGCAGCCCATCTTACCAAATACTCCAACATCACGGACATCCTGACCCACCAGAAAAAGCTGATCATTGATGATGCCATTGTTCCTCCCCACTGTCTTTTCGACTACAGCTTGACCCGATCCATGTCTCCTACTTTCACCTGTGACGGAGCCTTTGACGGCCTTTCCCATTGTCTGGAAGTCTATTACGGTGCCCAGCCAGAGATGTATGATAAAATCGAAGAAATTGCACTCACAGGCATCGAGCTCATCTTGGCTTATCTGGAAAAAGCGCTGACTACTCCAGAGGACTTGGAAGCCAGAGAAGCACTGGGCTTGGCTACCGATCTCGGCGGCTATGCCATCATGATCGGAGGAACCAACGGTGCTCATCTCACGAGCTTCTCTCTCGTGGATGTCCTCAGTCACGGCCGGGCCTGTGCCATTTTGAATCCTTACTACACCGTTTTCTTTTCACCGGCTATCCAAAATCAGCTCCGCCGGCTGGCAGAGCTCATAAGCAGGTACGGTCTCATGGAAGAGGCTAAGATCTTCCAACAGGGCAGGGAGCTGGGATCGACTGTAGCACAGGGATTGATCGCGATGAGTGAGCGGATCAATTTCCCTACGACTCTGGCACAAATCTCTGGGCTCACTCCTGCTCATATCGAGAGAGCCCTTCAGGCCGCCAAAAACCCCCAGCTTTCCTCGAAGCTCAAAAATATGCCTGTATCCCTAACTCCGGATACCGTGGATGAATACATGCGTGCTGTCTTAGAGGCAGCCTTGAGAGGAGATTTTCGTCTGATCAAAACCATGGATTAGCCTGAATCCTACAGGAATACATATGGCATTTGCTATAAAAGAGAGCATCGGAGAAAGAACGTTTATTTCAAAATGAACGAAGTCCTCTTCGACCTGGGGCACATAAGATTTCCTGTACAAGTCCCGAACTCTGCAGACGTTTTACGGATGGGAAAGCCTGCTGTACTCTCAGATCCGGAGGGGGAGATTCTCCGCTCCATACGTTCGCCGATTCAATGCTCCAGCTTGAGGGAGATTGTCCGGAAAAAACTCCAGTCAAATCCAAAAGCCAAAGCCGTTATCGTCCTCTCCGACAACACCCGTCCGGTTCCTTATACCGGAAAAGCCGGTATTCTCCTTCCTGTTTTGGATGAGATGATCAAATCAGACCTGTCCCCTCAGCAGATACGCCTTCTGATCTCTACAGGCACACATAGGGCCATGAAAAAAAACGAGATAAGGAAGATGCTCGACCCCCGCGTACTCGCCCTCAATATCCCGATCATCAACCACGATTCAAGAAGAAAGGAAGATCTTGTCAAAATCGGACATACCGAATTCGGCGGAGAGATTTTTGTCAACAGGTTTTATGTGGAAAGCGACATCAAGATTCTCACAGGCCTTGTAGAAAGTCACTTCATGGCGGGTGTCTCTGGCGGCCGAAAATCCATCTGTCCCGGTTTGATTTCCGAAGGCTCAACCCATGCTCTCCACAGCGGGCCAATCCTTCATTCGCCTCGTGCAAGGGATCTGGTGCTGGAAGGGAATCCTGTCCACGAAGAAGCCCTGAGGGTGTCCAAGATGACTGGCTGTGACATGATCGTAAACGTCACCCTCGATGCAGATTACCGATTGACAGGAGTGTTTGCCGGTGACCTTGAGAAGGCTCACCAGGAAGCGGCGAGAAAACTCCGCACTTATGCATCCATCCCTTTCCAAAAAAAGTATGACCTAGTCATCTCACACGCCGGGTTTGTGGGGGTGAATCACTACCAAGCTGCCAAGGGAGCGCTGGTGTGTGTCCCTGTGATCAAAGAGCAGGGCATCTGCATCCTTGCTGCCCATCACACAGACAAAGATCCCATAGGAGGAGAAAATTACAAGCGAATGGTGAAGCTTTTAGGAGAAGTGGGCTCCCAAAAATTCGTTCAAATGATTCTCGATCCTGCCTGGGCGTTCGTGCCCGAACAATGGGAAGCCCAGATGTGGACCAGGCTTTTTGAAAAAACTTCTCAGGAAAATCTTGTTTACTGCTCCCTGGAGATAGCTAAGGGCGATTTCGACTGGATCCCGGGCACCGACTCCAGAACCGTTGTGGGCGAATCCACAACCCTCCAGAAATTGACCAACACAACAATTCAGTGGGCTTTCAACAGGCTCATAAAACGCCTCGGACGAGTCCCGAAGGTTGCTGTTCTCCCGGATGGTCCCTACGGGATTCCATGGAAGGAATTTTGACGCATGCTCTCATTTTTCCACTCATTCTTTCAAACCCATCCGGTACAGCTCTGCCTCGGCTGCAATGTAACCAAACGCGGGCCAGGAGGAAGTATGCATCTGCCCGCTCGTCACAACCCGAGGGGCCAATTTGTCAACATTCCTGGGGAAGCAATCCCGAAAAAAGGGAAATTTTTCCATTTTTGGTGAACAAAGACGGCAAAAACCGACTAAACTGTGAATGCTCAGAGTTTGATATATGACTTAACAACTGGTTCTTTTATGTGGTAATATGTCTACAAGCAACATTTTACTGGGACTTCAGGAGAGCAGAATGAAAGACATCCTCGGGATGATATCCCTGACCACTGCCGCCAGTATTCTCCTTATCATTGCGGCAGTGTGGCTGATCATCCTTATCATAAAGAGGCAGCACGAGTATATCTTTCGAGCTATGATGATCATGCTCATCCTCCTGCTGGCTCTCATTTTCCTTCGCCAACACGAAGCCGGGACGCTCACCATGCCTCGACTCATATCCAAAATCTTTCCCAAAGAAACCCCTGAGTATAGTTTCACTGTAAGCAGAAAATATGTCGGATTGAAAGAAGAAGTTCGTTATGTCTTTCAAGATCCGAAGCCCAGGCTCTCCCTGCAATTGGACAGATCCGGCAACTATTTTAACATCTCCGACATCAGACCTATCAATGAAGTCCTCAGACAGCTCGAGCTTCCAGAAATCGAGGAAGCCGTTCCTGAGCTTGCCTCTATCACGAAGACAAAAATGGATGTCAATCTCTACAAGTGGACGGACTATCCCCTGGGGACTTTGACTCTTGAACGGGCGGTCTGTCAGGACAGAGAGACTCTTGAAGTCTATAATGGAATCGTCCGGATAACACTCCTTAAATGATGCCCTCTGTTTTTTCATTCCCATCTTCGAAAAAGGGAAAAATATGGATATCCATACAGAGAGCTCATCTTGAGTTTTCAAAGTTTCAAGGTCTCGAAATGTGTGAAGAGCTTTTGGTCCCCACAACGAAGAGAACGAATAGCAGGAAAAAGAAAGCCAGAGAAATATAAAGAAAAGAGGGCTGTCTCTCCAGGATCCTTTGGTAAATCTTTCCTTCTCCGGCCTGAGGAAGAGGCACCGGATCCCATGCAAGACCATAGCGCTCAACGAGCCCTCTTATAAAGAGAAGATGGATGACAGGGATGTCTCTTATCCCCATCTCATACAGAACTCCTCTGTTTTCTTTAGGAGGAATGCGAGAAAACTTCACAATCCCTGGCTTCAGGTTCAAAACTTCCGAATCCGTACCCAGATTCGACCAGCCTCCTCCGATGTTCACGAACGCTCTGATAGGTTTCTCGCCTGCCGCTTTGGAATAAAGGCGCATTTTGGTTTTAACGGTAGGCTCCAATCCCAGCTCCTCAACAATAGGAATTCCACTCTCCTCCATAGCCTTCATGAGGAGGATACGTCCTTGCTCTTCCATATCTTCACCTCTATCCCGCTCCCCACCCAGAGATATCGCTACAGGAGTGTAGGTGAAAACGCCATTGTCCCAGAGACAGTCTTGCATATGGAGCCAATGGAACTCTGCAAGATTGGCTCCCCACTGGGATGCGCCCAACGAGGCAATGATCAGGGGATTCAAATCCATAGCCTTGGAAGCTGAGAGAACCGCTATAATAAGAGCGGGAAAAGATCCAGAGGCGCCTACAGCAATGGCGTCTTGTTCTTCGACGCCTGCTTTTCTTAACAAGTAGACCACAAGTCCTGCGAAATTCGGATTGGTGGTCGTTCTCTTGGACTCCAGATTGCCCAAGGAGGTCGTGATAAGCGAGAGTCTTGTCCCGATCAGTCCTGTCCGGTTTATGTCCGATGATGGGTCTATCGAAAGGCCCTTGTCCTCTCGACATCTCTTAAGAACAGATGTGGCCTGGGACATGATCCGCGATGCCTCCTTCATCTTCTCTATTAAAGCTTTGGCCTCCCAAGAGGGGAGAATCTGGGCAAGGATAAAAAAAACAAAGCAAAGGAAGAAAAGGAGAAACGGCATCTGATGTTTTTTTGGCTTGAGTGAAAAGCGCGACATCATCTTTATCTCAAAATCTTAGTCTTAAAAAATAAAATTGGAGAGTATCCTTACCAGAAAATAGGTGATGATCGAGACAGTAAACAGGGATGCCAGGGTGGCAAGAAACCGCTGCTTTTCCAGATTGTTGGCAAGAAGTCCCGGTATGACCCATCCGATCACACGAATCTCCAATGGTCCTGAGTACAGGTAGGGGTAAAGAAGAAACCAGATCTGTCCCCAGAGTGCTCCCAGAAAAATGAGCATCACGAATCTTCTTCGTCCAAAGAGGATCAAAACACGTGAGAGAAGCTTATATGTCAGAAGACACAAGAGTGCCGCTGCGACCGTCACGAGAATCCGCAAAGGCTGGTCGAGAAACAAGGCCATATAGGCAGGTACGATGATGCCACCGGGATAGATATCCATGATCTCTACGTAAAAAACGGCAACTACAAGACCGATGAGAAGAGTTTCATAGGTCATGCTGTCTTCCTCTCTGAGCCCAATAGTCAACCAGGAGTCGCCCCATGCCTCCCATGTTCCCCATTCCTACCAAAACCGCTTCTTCTCCGCCAATAAGGAATATCTGTGTCATCAACTTTTCGGGTTTTTTGGTATGGAAAACGAAGATTTCAGCTTTATTAAGTCCTCTTAATCTCGTCTTTACGGCCCGAGCATGCTCCCCGATAAAAACCAGGGCATCAAAGGAAAAAGCCGACTCATCTTTCAAAGCCTCCAACCACTGGACGCTGCGTTCTCCTCTATCGCTGCGGAGATTGAAAAGCCCGATCTTATTCCTTTTTTCAAAAAGACTCTTATTTTCAAGTTTGTCGAGCACCCTCTTTGTGGATTCGGGATCATTGGCTGCAAAAGCGCTGACTAGGTACCAGATTTTTGACGACGGTCCGGAATCGGTTTTCCATATTTTGAGACTGCCGAAATCCTGTTGAGCCTTCAAAAGGCCTTGATAGGCCTTTCCCTGATCGATTTCTAAAAACTCCGCCACAGCCCTGGCAAGACGGATATTTTGCTCGAATTCATTGGCTGGAAGTTCTGCCTTCCACACGTTATCTTCATTGAGTTTGTCCGAAGAGACGTATAGGATTTGCGCCCGGACATACTCCGCTTTTTTCTGGAAAACCGGATAGAACTCCTCGGCTGGAACAATCACAGTGCTTCTCGCGGGTATGGCAGAGGCGAAGCAGCGGGCGATGCCCTCTTCGCTCGGGCCCATTTCTGCTAGATGGTCTTTGCGTATATTGGTGATCACCAGGATATGGGGTCTGATCATTTGAATGGACTCTGCATAATGGGATTCGGGCCTGATGCTCATCATCTCCATTACGGCAGCGTGTACATCCAATTTTGCAGCAAGTTTCAAGACCTTCTTCCCTTCCAGGATGGAAGGATTTCCGAGCCGTTCGATCTCTGTTTCTTTCCCATCCGGTAAAATCAGACAGGGCTTAGAACCCGTGGTTTTGGCGAGTACAGACATCCCTGCTTCCCTCAAACAGGCTGCGATGAGTCTTGTCACGCTGGACTTCCCTCTCGTACCGGTGACACAAATTCTTAAAGGGATATCTCTAACCGCCCTGTTGAGTGTTGACCGTTCCTTGAGCAGATAGATCACAAAAAGGGAAATGCACGCTCCAACAATAACAAGTTCTCTGATGTGCCTTCTCCTTTTACCCCCGGATCACAAGATGCTGGCGGCACGTCTTACAACCCGGTATCCATAGGCGAGTCAAGCCTTTAGCCTCAACAATAACAATCCGAACGCTGTATTGCTCAACACCTCCTTCCTGGATACATATGAGAGGGCTGATTATTATAACACAATTAAGAAGTCATGCTTTTAGAAGATCCATAATTGAAGCGAACCCTGGCTTTTACTTATAATACACTGAAAGTTATAAAGGATTTTTGCCATGAAAAGATGCGAATGGGTTCCTGATGATCCCCTATACAGGGACTATCATGACAGGGAATGGGGAGTTCCTGTACACGATGACAGGAAGCTCTTTGAATCGCTGGTCCTGGACGGCATGCAGGCAGGACTGAGCTGGTGGACTATCCTCAAAAAGCGCGGAAACTTCCGGAAGGCCTTCAACGATTTCGATCCCCGGAAAGTTGCCGAATACGATCAGAAGAAGATCCAGTCCCTCCTCGCCGATAAGGGGATCATACGGAACCGGCTCAAAATCGAGGCTGCCATCCAGAATGCAAAAGCCTTCCTATCAGTCCAAAAGGAATTCGGGAGCTTCGATGCCTACATCTGGCGGTTTGTGGGCGGAAGTCCGAAGGTCAATTCCTGGAAGACACTCAAAGAAATCCCCACCAAGACGCCGGAATCGGATGCCCTCAGCAAAGACTTGATCGACAGAGGATTCAAGTTCGTCGGATCCACCATCTGCTACGCCTTGATGCAGGCCGTCGGCATGGTCAACGACCACACTATCGACTGCTTTCGATACAGAGAGCTGAAAAGAGCTATATAATAATTGGATGGTTGAAATTTCATATTAATTGGCTGTTGACGTGTACCAATTTTCCCTCTATATTCTAATCAGAATCAAAGAATCAGGAGATCGACATGTTTTTGCGAATCGACCGGTCACAGCCAAAGCCCCTCTTTAAACAAATCATCGACGAAATCAAAAATCTTATCGATCAAGGAACACTCGAGATCAGTCAACCCCTGCCTTCTTCGAGAAGTCTGGCCAAAAGGCTGGGAGTGAACCGGTCTACCGTTACCCGAGCCTACGAAGAGCTGCAGGCCATCGGATATCTCTCCAGCAGACAGGGTTCTTACCATAGAGTCCAAAGGCGGAGCAGAGAGGTGGAATACAACCCGGATAGACAGAGCTTTATTTCCTGGGATAAAGCATCAGCACCGAAAGCCAGAAAAATTCACGAGATCTTTCTCCGGTACTCTCCTGAAAAACAGCCGTCTGCTCCAACTGGCCAGGATCTGATCAATATTTCCGAATTGGATTTGGATCCACGGCTTTTTCCGATGGAGGAATTCCGTAGATGTGTCAATCATGTGCTCTTCAGCTCGGGCTCAAATTCCCTCCAATATGGCGATCATAGAGGATATCTTCCTCTCCGCCAAGAGATTGCCAAGCGTCTGAGGCTTCACGGCATATCAGTGTCGGAGAGAGAAATACTGATCACCAACGGGGCTCAGCAGGCGATCGACCTTGTTATCCGCATGTTGGCCAAGGATGGGAAAAAGGTGGCCATCGAAACGCCGACCTATGCGGCTATCCTTCCTCTTCTAAAGTTCAATGGCACGAATCTATTGGAAATCCCGATGAAAAAGAATGGAATGGACCTCAACTATCTAGCGGAAGCCCTGGCCAAAGAAAAGGTGAGCTTTGTCTATACCATCCCTAATTTTCAGAATCCAACGGGAATCACCACCCCCCATCAGCACAGGGAAAGGCTCCTCAATATCTGTCTGAGACACAGGGTTCCGATTGTGGAAGACGGATTCGAGGAAGACATGAAATATTTCGGCAAGGTCGCCCTCCCGATCAAATCCATCGATGAGAATAATCTCGTGATTTATCTCGGGACCTTTTCCAAAGCCCTCTTTCCAGGATTGCGGATAGGATGGGTGACGGCACACAAAGAATGTGTATCCAGACTGACGGCGATCAAGAGATTCTCAGACCTCGGAAGCGGCAAATTTGTGCAGGTTGTCCTCCATGAGTTCCTAAAACGGGGGTACTATGACCGACAATTGAAAAGAATGCATCAGGCATTCCGTAAACGTTTGCTGGTTGCGCTCAAGACGATGGATGATGTCTTCCCTCACACAGTCTCATGGACAAGGCCTACTGGTGGATATACTATCTGGGTCAAACTTCCAAGAAAATGGAATGAAGAGCAGCTCCACCGCCACCTCGGCAGATATGGAGTGGTGGCATCTCCAGGAAGTTACTATTTTCCGTTTAAAAAAAGCTGCGAATATTTCCGCCTCTCCATCGCAAAGAGGGATGAAGAGGAAATCAAGGAAGCCCTTTCCAGGTTGGGCAAAGCCCTTCACAGCCTCGATAAGGAAAACTGAACATGCTCCTTACCCTTAAGAAAGAGATCATTTACGGACCGGTCCATTCCCGGCGCTTGGGCCGTTCACTTGGATTGAACATCCTGCCAGGGGATCAAAAAACGTGCCCGTTCAACTGTGTCTACTGCCAGTACGGATGGACAGAATGCCACACCACCCAGACGGACGGCTCTCTTCTCTTCCCCAGCGCGGAAGAAGTCAAAAAAGCCCTGGAAGCTGCTTTGAAAAGTCTGGAGGAACCGCCGGCATTCATTACTTTTTCAGGCAATGGGGAACCGACGCTGCATCCTGAATTCGACGTTCTGGTCCACGGTGTTATCTCGGTCAGAGACAGCCTGGCACCCGCGGCACAGACAGCCATACTTTCCAACTCAGCACTCGTTCGGGAAAAATCCGTCCGGGAGAGCCTGGCGAAGCTTGATGTGAGAATCATGAAGCTGGACTGTGGATCGCCTCTGCTGTTCGAAAGATACAACCAGCCGTGCGCTGGGGTGGATCTCGATTTGATCACCCGAGGACTCAAAGAACTGGAGGATGTTACGATTCAGGCGCTTTTCACATCAGGTGAGAGCGGAAACCTTGAGATTCAAAACATCCAAGAATGGATCAAAAGGCTCAAAAGGATAAGACCCAGAGCTGTCCAGTTGTATACTTCAGATCGCGATTATCCTGACAAGAGGCTCAAGCCAGCCACTCCAGAAGAACTCTCCCGAATCAGAGAGCTCGCAGACCGGGCAGGAATCTATGCCAAAATTTACTAGCCTAGAGTATTTAGGGATCAGGCTTTGTGCTTGACCAGATGGACGATTCCTTCTAAGAGCATATCTATATGTTTGTAGTTCACATAGACAGGAGTCGAGACTCTCAAGCCATACGTTCCCTTCACTACGCTTCCAGCTGTGCGGATGACGATGTTGTATTTCTCTCTGACATAATCGACGACCTTTCGATGATCGACTCCCTCGATTGAAAAAGCGGTCAGACCTCCACTGATATAGGGATCCTCTGAGGTGTGGAGTTTGACTCCTGGGATCTTTTTCAATTCCCTCTTCAGGTAGCCAGCCAGAGCCTTTATTCTTCTCTCGATTCTCGTTCTGCCGATAGAATTCTGAAAATCCACGGCTTCGCCAAGGGCGACGGTGAGGGCATCTGCTCTCTGGCTGAGGGTTTCGAATTTTCTCGCATTTTCATACCTGTCCCACCCGGAAGAAGCTATAGTCGGCCACAGCCTATCCTGAACTTCTTTGCGTACATAAAGCACCCCAACACCGGTCGGAGCTCCCATCCATTTGTAGGGACTGGTGGCAAAAAAATCGATACCAAGCTCCTTCATGTTCAAGTCCAGCATTCCGATGCCGTGGGCGCTGTCAGCGAGCACGAGCACGTCTTTCTCGCGGGCCATCTTACTCAATTCCCTGAGCGGCGAAATGAGGCCTGAAATGTAGACGGTGTGGCTGATGCTGATGATTTTGGTCCGGGGTGTGATCGCTCTCTCGAAAGCATCCACGAATTCATCCACACTCTTTGGGGGAAGGCCGATGGGGACTTCCTTGATGGTGATTCCGTATCTCTTCTCCTTCAGCTTCCAGGGATGTGTTCCGCCCGGGTGTTCCATGGTAGAAAGAAGGACCTCATCTCCCTCTTCCATATCCAAACCGTTGGCTACAAAGTTCATTCCCTCTGTGGTGTTTCGCGTGATCACGATCTCATCAGGGGTTGCTCCTATAAACTCTGCCAGCTTGTACCTCACCTCTTCCTTTTTTCTTGGAATAAAGGCATAGACATCAAAGGGATTGGTGCATTGAACCTTAAAACAGCGCATAAGTGTGTTGAACACAGGCTTGGGCATAGGACCAACAGTTCCATTGTTCATCATGATGATCCCTTCTTCGAAAAGAAAGTGCTCTCTCAATGCATCCCAATAAACTCCGTCCGGCGATACATCCCGGATGTATTTCTGGTTCAAAGAAGTGATGCTCTGGTAGACTGAAGCGTTCAGCTTCTCGAGAGCAGCGAGAGAGAGCGCCGAACCTGCCACAAAATATTTGACGAACTCTCTCCGTGTCAAATGGGCATAAGGTTCACCCGAGTCTTTCAAGTTTTTATCCATAGTCTTTCTCCCTTCCTGAAATTAGCTCCATTTTATTCTCATTGGAAGGACCGAGTCAACCTGAGACCTTTTCCTGAATTTCTTGGATGGTCTTGAGAGCTTGAAGATGATCGATGTCTCCCAATACAAGAAAAATATATGCTCCACGGGCTGATACAAAGAACCTCCGCGTTCTCTTATCCAATGCGGCGAACATCTCTGTGCCTGAAGTACTGTACACTTTATAGGCAGGATATTCTGTACAACTCTTTTTCAGTTGTTCGTATTGGCCGAAGCTCTGATCAGATCCTTTGAACCGGAGAAGGAAAACGCTGTAGCCCTTGGTATAATCCGCCTTCACTCCTTCTTCAAAGCCCCAAATATTCAGTGCAAAAAAGGGATGGCTGTTTCGCAATCCGAGAATCCCTTTAAAATACTTCACACTTTGTGAAACAAAATCTTCCTCCGGCAAATCCGAAACAATCCGAGGCCTTTTCCCATCGAGATCTAATCTCGAATCTATGCTTTGGGCAAGGAGCAACAATCCATTTTTCGTCTCTTGAGTTTCATCGAAACCCGTTAATGTAACCAGGATGTTTCCTTTCCAGAAATTCAAGTAATAGTCTGCGAGCTGGGCATCATCTCCGATGGCGACCTTTCTTCCCGCTTTATGCGTCTTGAACGTATAGATTCCATAGGCACTCTCTGGGGCCGTCATTTCAAAAATTTCCACAGAAACAGACGTTCCTGCAGGGTCGACATAGTCCTGGACGGCTACCTGTCTGAAGCCATATTCGTGATAGATTTCTGCCCCTCCGTCAATGTACTCATACAGCGCTTCCCCCACGAATTGCTGGGCCTCCCCTTCCTTTTTCCAGTTCCCGGCTTCCCTGCTTTTCGGAAAATATCTGGCCAGTGTGCTCTGGTCAGCAAGAAGAAGACTCAGAACAATAAATAAAAAAAAATGAAAATGACAGAGAACTCGGCTTCTATGAGAAAATGTCCGGTCCTTCATGCTTTGGTCTCTTTGATCTTTACCTTCTTCAAATCGATCTCGCCCAATCCCTGCTCTGAGCCGAGTTTGATCATGAAGATATCCTCCCCCCTCATTCCCCATAGGGTCGCGCAGTAGGCATCGATCGCTACTCTATCCATTCCAGCCACCACCTTCTGAGGTTTGGCCAGCTCTCCTGGTCCGAATGGACCATTGGTGGTGATAAATTCTGTAGCATCCACTACACAGAGCGCGGGCTTGATAACCTTATTCAGGTCTACTATGCACTGATCCAAATACTCGATAGATTTTGGATTAGTCTGCCAGTCCTTCCTGTGAAAGAGCCGGTTGTTTGTGCGGTAATTCAAACCCATCAGGTTCTTCTGGGTTCCTGTAAATTTGTTTCCGGCGTGATCTTTGGTAATTGGCATATCGATAAAAACATCGTGGTTGTAGAATTCCTTCATTATCATCACTTCCTTCATGGCTTTCCATCCCGGCACCGGCACGGACTTGAATTCGGCCTCTTCATCCTCTACAAACTTCATGGATGCTCCTGCCTCATGCACAGCAGCAGCCAAGCCGCTGTCTTCCCAATACTCCCTCTTGAGCCAAGTCAGGCAATTCACCTCCTCGGCTCCGGCTTTTTTACACATCCCGATGACCGCTTGGACAACCTCTGGTTTAGTGAATGTGCCAGGGTGTCTGCTCTGGGAATTGGGAAGAAGAGCTACCTTTGCATCCTTGGGCACAAACTTTTTCATTCCTCCCAGACATTCCACAGCCTTAAGGGTACTGGCATAATAATCACTGCCAGTCGCCACACAGATATCCACGCTTTCGCCATCCGGCAAGGAAGCTTCTCCTTCCAGAAGGGAGGCAAATCCGAAACCGATCGCTGTCGAAAAACCGATCCGTACACTCTGCTTGAAAAATTCTCTTCGCCCGATCCTTTTATCCATGAATATCCTCCTAAAATTTTAATTTCTCCCCCTCTTTCAGGGAAAACCTATAGTTTTTCGCCTTTTTCAATACGATGCTTCCGGTGGGGACACCGATATCTTGGGCAATGACAGAGCATTTCGCCTTGAGCAGAAAGAACACAGGCCGGGCCTCCTCGGATAGGCCTTCATAGTTGCCCTGCCCTTTGCTGATGATCAAGTCTGCGGACTGGAAGATTCCTACAAATTCCTCTGAGCACAAGTCCAGGATGGTTCCAGGTGCATCTGTACCTGAGGAAACGATTTCAGCCATCTTATCCAATCCTGCATCCACGGCGTCTTGATACACAGCATCGTTGATAATGGGCTTTTCTCGAACAGCATACACCACTGGCCTGCCCAGCTCTTCTACAAGAAGACGGTCGAAGACTGTCTCGCCCGCATTATCGGCAAGATAGAGAACTTCCCGAGCCCTTTTCAGAGTCCTCGCAAACTCTGAATAATGATCGATGGCCAGCTCTTGATCCAAAAGTCCTTCCAGGTCTCTATCGAGATCAAAACCCACGTTGGCCCCGAAGTCAATGATATTTCCCGCAATGGCCATATGGATGGCCGTCAACAACCGATCTTCCGAGGAAACGATTCTCTCCTTGAGCTTAGGATAAAGATTCAGCGCTTGCTGGGTGCATGTTTTTTTTATCTCCTGGTAAGGATCCTTCACTCCTGTTTTCCCGGAGATGATTCTGTAGACTTCCCGCCCGATCTCGGGAGGTGTCGCCTCCGCCGGGATCTTTGGCAGAAATGTCCCGAACTCAGCCAGAATTTCCCTGATCTTTCTCTCATCTGTAGTGATTTTTCTCGCTGTTTTCAGAATCTGACCGAAAAAACAGGGATAACAATCCAAATAAACTCTCATTTTTCCTGAGACTCAATCCCCTCCTTAATCAGCTTGAGATGGCTGGAGAAGGCGATCCGAGGCAGCCCGCCGGAAGAGAAAAACCGCACACTCTCTGAGTCCGATCCTGGATGAGGAATCCCTTCGGCTTCAACTTCATACCCGGCAATGAGCACATTTTTGTACGTTGCGGATTCCTGTGAGTACACGCCGACCAAGCGGATAATTCTTCCCTCTAATCCAGTTTCTTCCTTAAGTTCTCTGATGCAGGCCTTCTCGGGCGTCTCATCGATCTCGATAAATCCAGAGGGCAGAGCCCACTGGCCTTTACCAGGCTTCACACCTCTTTTCACAAGAAGGATTTTTCCCTCGCTGTTCCTGACCAGAGCGGCCGCACAAGGCAAGGGATTCTGGTAGTGAATCCATCCGCAACTCGAACAGACCGCTCTTTTTCTATCTTCCACTCTTTTTAAATTCAGTTCAGCTCTGCACACGGGGCAAAATTTGATAGATCTTCTGTCCATGTTTACGGATTCACTGCTATACAAACTTAAGGGTCCGCCTTTTTCGCCTCATTTTCACTATGGTACAAATGACCTTTTCTCTTCTGTCCTCTGAGGGGACCTTCGAACCAAACGAGCGTAACCATCGTTATGGCCTCAATCCTGTGCGATTCCCCCATGGGCGTATAGACCATATCCGCGGGACCAACCTGAATCTCGCCATCAGGGTTCCAAACGCGCGCGATCCCTTCGACGATGATCCACCAGGCATCGCAGTCATGAAAATGGAAATCCGACGAGGCTCCAGGAGCATAGATATCAACTCCATAATTCTGAATATACGAATCCGCCGGAATGGTTTCGATGGGAGAGCGCTTGATGGTCAGATAAGGAGGTGGATTTTTATGTTGTTTGGCTTGGATATGAATCATGCGTCCTCCTCCCATGGATAAGATTCCTTTTTCAGAGACATTTGTACGACCATGATAAAAAAAACATTCCGACCATGCAACACAATTTTATCCCATGACCCATCTGTTTAATTGGAATAAAGAAGAATCGGGCCGAGCGGCGAAATATCGACAAAGTTTCTATGCGCTTTTATCCGGTGCGGCTCAAGAGCCGAAGCATAGTCCGGATATAGATTTCTGTGCACTTCCACATGTCGGGGATTCTTACGAACTCATCAGGTCCATGGGATACCTCCAGGAGACCCGGCCCATAGGCATATCCTGGGATCCCTTGACCATTGAAAAACCGGATTTCGCAGAGCCCCGGGCAGAGCTCAAAAGCAGGAATTTTCCCCTTCACCTCGGCAATGGACTCCTTAAGAGCCGAAGCCAAAGGGCTGTTCAGGTTTGCCGAAGAGGAGTCTCCCTCCTGAAGTGTTTCAACTTCCAGTTCGATCCCTTTCTGACGAGCACCTTCGAAGACATCCATCAACTCCTTTTTGGCTTCCGACAGTTTCTCTTCGGGATTGATCCTTCTGTCCACAGTGAAAAAAGCCCTCTCGGGAACAACATTGAAATTCAAACCGCTCCTTGAAATACCACCTATCAGCAAAACTGACTGTCTCGCCTCGGGGGGAGTCACAGGAATCGATGTGGTTCTCTTCTTCACGCTCTCTTTCAAATCCAACAAGGACTGAACCACACGAATCATGGACTCAAAGGCATTGTCCCCCTGGGATTCAAGTGCCACGTGGGCAGCCTTTCCCCGAATGGTGACTCGATAGGTCAGGGCTCCCTTGTTCGCATTCCAAACCACACCGCTTGTCGGTTCGGGCATCAGCATGCCCAGGATAGGACGGGGAAGGAGCCCGGATTGGAGGAGGTGTCGAGTTCCCAGCCTCCCTCCGCTTTCTTCATCAGGAACAAAAGCAAAGGAGATCCTCCTCTTGATCTCTTCGCTCCTTCTCTTGAAAAAAAGAAGAGAATAAAGGATGGCCACCAGACCGCTCTTCATATCAGAGGCACCCCGGCCATACAAACATTCCCCTTTGATATGGGGATTCAACTGGCGGGGAGATTCCGGAGGCACCACATCATAATGCCCATGAAGGTGAACGCTTTCCTGTACTTTTCCGATTCCCCCTAAAAGAGCAAACCTGGGATTTTTTCCCTTCGATATGGATATCACCTCGTGTTCGATCTTCCAGGTGTTCAGCCGCCCGGATAAATAACACACACACTGTTCGTAGGCTCGGCCGGGTGGATTGAGGGTAGGAATGGCCACCAGATCTGAAAGGGTATGTGTCATCTGGGACTGGTTATCTGACACAAACCGGCTGACGGCTTCTCCATCCATTGTGATTCAAAAAGATTCAAATACGACCAGATCTTCGATTTTCTTCTTTTCCGGGGTTTCCGGCCATTCATAAGGAATGCCGATGGGAGTAAAACAGATTAATTTGTACTTATCGGGTATGCGGAAAAATCTTTTCATCTCTTTCTCAGGAAAAAAAGAAGTAAAGAATCCCGATCCATATCCCAGGGATCTTGCAGCGATCATCAAATGTCCTGCCGCCAGGACTCCGTCCTGCAGGACATAATCTGGGTAACTCGTATCAGTGTCCACAAGAACAGCCACATAAACGGGAGCCGAAAGTACGTTATCCAGACGTTTTTGCAGGGTTTGCTCGATTTTTGCTCTCTCTTCTTCATCGGGCTTTATTCGCTGCTGATACTTCTCCATGTACCAGAGCAATGCCTTTTTTTTCAGGTCATCCAGCTTTTTTCGATCCCGGATGACCAAAAACTTCCACGGCTGCTGATTCCCTGCCGTAGGAGCAAACCGGGCGGCATTCAGAATTTTCATGATGTGTTCTTTGGGTACGGACAAAGGCTTGAATCTCCGTACGGTGCGGCGGTTCTTGATCGTATCAAAAAGGAAGACCTGATCGGAACTGTATCGAATATCGGAATCGGGATCTGAATAAAACCGGTCAACCGGAGTACAGATATCTGCCACCACTTTCCACATATTGTCTTCTCGATGAAAGATCAAGGTAAAATACGAATCAAGGAAGGCTGTCCCTCCATCAGGCCGCTTTGCCTTGTAATGAAAAATCGCAGTCGTGTAACCATATTCCTCTCCTTCGTGGCCTTCAAGATATTCCACCGGCATCTCCCAATCTTTTTCCTTGAACCAGTCCTGGTGGAACGCGTAATAGTTTTTACGGGATTTTATGCATTTTCCTGTGCTGGTCAGAAAAAAGAACGTTTCCTTGTCTGTAACCGTTGTGAAAAGAGACTCCAAATCAGAATTTTGGACGGAACGGACATAGATATCAAATGTCTCCTTTATGGATAATCCCGGGCGATTCCGTTCTTTCTCCCCCTCCCCTGCCTGAATGGCCCTGTTGGAAACGAAGAGACCGAGACAAAGGATCAAGGTCAAAAAAACGGTGACGGCTTTTTTGTTCATCGCCTCTTCCTTCAGAGCATAACAAATGTTTTTAAAAATCACCTCTCCCTCCAGAGATAGAATGAAAATTAACACAAGAAGCAAATTTTATGCCAAACAGCAAAAAATCTCACACCTTGGTGCCCGGATTGGATGTTCTCAAAAAAGCCATTTTCTGTAAATTATTGTTACGAAATAGCGGGGATCTTTTTTCCTGGATGATAGTCGATGATTTCTATTTTGAGGTTTCCGATGATCTCGGAGATGGCCTGAACCATTTCTTCGAAGATCTTTTCATCGAGGCTGCTTCGGCCGAACTTTATGTGAGTGGCATCGGTGTAATATTCCCCGGATTCTTCGTCTACGGCTATCCATTTGGCATCCAGTCCGATCCACTGTCCCACGTACACTTCAGGCCACATGTGATAGGCAAAGATGCCATCTGCATACATGATTCCCACGGCTGCTCTCGCCGGGATCCCTACGGCCCGACAAAGAGCGACCGCGATCACCGTATGTTCGGAACAATCCCCTTCCCTATTCTCGAGGATTTCTGTAGCCGTGGCAAAACCCACATCATAATTCGGAGTCATCTGGCGCCTGACCCAAAGAGCAATTCTCTTTGCTGCTTTCCAAGCGTTCTGTTCATCCCCCACTATTTCCCGGGCTGTTTTCACGATCTTTGGATCATCTGACTGGCAGAACGCTGTCGGCTCTAAATATTCCTGGAATCGCTCATCTGAAACCGGAAAAGAGATGGCCTCATCCTCCCTGAAGATCTGGGCAACACTCTGGACAACAGAAAAATCCTCGTTTTCCTCCAGCAGCACCTGACTTCCGTCATCATAGGGAAAATTCTTTATGGTTTGAGCAGGAACTCCGCTGAGTTTGTACGTGGCTTCCCTTACCTGGAGAGGATTTTTGAAAAAAATATTCGCATGTATAACCGTAGAAAACGCGATATCCAGGTTTTCCTTCGAGATCTCCGTGGCTTTCTCTTCGGTCATGCGTATGGATGTGGTGGTCATAAAACTCGCTCGACTGATTGACTTCCAGATGACCCCTTCATCATCCATCCACTCATCCATTACAACAGGAATGATTGACATCATCTCAGTTCGGACGTGCCACAGCTCCATTTTTTTCCCCAGGATGAGAACATCTTCTTTACCCATGACTTGAAAAGTGCTCTCTTTGATTGATCGGGAAAGCGGATCTAGAATTCGAAAAGTGAACGTTCTCTCTGGCTTCAAATTTCCTTCCCTGATGATCTTTTCTACGGGAATCCCCAGATAAAATTTTTCAGAATATCCAAGCTCCTTGACTAATTTATCTCCCATCTTGAATAATATCTTGTCCTCGAGAACATCAGCTCTTATCACGATTTCGCTCTCAGACATTTTGGTTCGAACCACAATCTCAACAGGAATCTCTTCACCTCTATAAAGTGATTCCTGAGTCGACGTAATCTCAACCGGAGCTCCGCCCAACCTCGACACTCTCATCCAGGACTCGCTTATGGATCTGATGAAATTCTCCCCTTCTTTCGAAAAAATACTCTCCCTGGTATGGCTGTAACCCACTTTAACACCTTCCATATAGATTCCCATCCAGGATTCAGACTTCCTTATCTCATCGCCAGAAGGATTCACTCCGGGGGTTTGCTGCAAACTTTCGCCTTGAATCGAAAATGAGAGGACAAACAGGCTCAGAGAGACTCCTATCCAAATCGTTACTCGATTGAACCGCATCATGGTTTCTCCTGTATGATAATGAATTTGCGTATCTGTATATCCTATCATCATTATAACTCTCCTGCGAGCTGAAAAGGATATTTTTGCCACATTTTGACACCCGAAGAAACAGAGAATTCCATCGGAAGACAGAGCGCTCCTTTTGGGAACGCCCGGTATATGGAAGGATGGGAAAGGATGGACAGTTACCTGGCCCGAATATCTTTTGCCGGCAGGCGCTCAGAAGACAAAAGATAATGGATGGACTCATTCAACGCATCTAATTCCAAGGGTTTGACAAAGAAATGCCCGATGGAAAGCCGATCCAGGTCCTTTGGATCCAATAAATCCGGAAAGGCAGAAATAAGAATGACCTCACCCTTATATCCCGATTCTCTGAATTTAGCGATCATATCGAGTCCATTTAGATGAGGTAATTTCAAATCTGCGATGATAAGATCTATACTTGCCCTCTTGAAACGCTCGAGGGCCTCTTCCGCATCTTTGGCCACATAGACTTTGTAATCTGAGTTCAGGATTAAGGAGAACGTCTTCCTGATGGATTCATCATCGTCAACGATAACCACTTTCTTTTTCATTATCTATTTCTCCTCTGACTTTAGGTCTTCACAAGAGATGGAGGAGATGCAGATTTTATGCCAATTCTTACCCATATGGATCCATATGGGGTAAAATGAGGGATCATTCTCGAGCGTGATGAATCAGGCGAAAAAAAATTTACACAAGGTAAAAGGGATTTACAGCCTCACCCCTGGACGTCGAGCTTATATTCCTTGATTTTTTTATCCAGAGTGGGACGGCTTATCTGCAATATCTTACTGGCTTGAGTTTTGTTTCCGTTAGTTGCCCGCAAAACATGCTGGATGTAATCCTTCTCTATCCCTTTCAAAGGCACCAGTTCTGAAGAGACGACCTTTTCTTTCCCTCGTTCCAAAGGCAGATTCTCCTCTTGAATCACATCCCCTTTAGCCAGTATGACCGCCCGCGTCAGAGCATTCTCCAGCTCCCTGACATTTCCAGGCCAAGGAAGGCTCATCATGAGTTTCATCACATGCGGGGGTATCTTCCGGACATTTTTACGAAGCTGCCGGTTTATCTTCTCCAGAAGATAACCCACTAATTCGGGAATGTCTTCTTTTCTCTCACGAAGGGCAGGAAGGGCTATTTCGACGACTTTCAGCCGATAGTAGAGATCTTCTCGAAATCTTCCCATCTCCACATGCTGTTCTAAATCTTTATTCGTAGCAGCGATAATCCTGGCCTCGGTTTTAAGTATTTTCTCTCCCCCGACCTTCATGAAATCCCTTGTTTCTATCACCCGCAGCAGTTTCGATTGCAGATTTACGGAGATATCCCCAATCTCATCGAGAAAGAGCGTTCCTTTCCCGGCTATCTCGAATTTTCCCTTGGTCTCACTTACTGCATCGGTGAAGGCTCCTTTGACGTGGCCAAAGAGTTCGCTTTCCAGCAATGTGTCAGATATGGCAGAACAATTGATGACGATGAACGGTTCGTGGCTGTAAGGGCTGTTATAGTGAATGGCTTTCGCCACTAATTCCTTACCTGTTCCACTTTCTCCCCTTATCAGGATATTCGTTCTTGTATCCGCCACCGATCCGATGAGCTTGAACACATCTCTCATCTGAGACGAACGACCGATGATGTTGTCTATGGTGTATTCTTTCTGTTTCTCTTCGACCAGATAGCTGAGCTTGTCCTCCAGGTGCTGCATTTGAAAGGCCTTATCGACCGTTAGATCCAACTCTACGAAATCAAGGGGTTTTACCAGGTATTCATAGGCACCGGATTTGATGGCCTCCACAGTGGTCTTCATGTCGTCATACGCCGTCATGATAATCACACAAGCGTTCTTGTCTCTGGCTTTAATTCGTCGCAGCTCTTCAAGCCCGTCGATATCGGGGAGTCGAATATCCAGGATCACGATGTCCGGCGAATCTTCCTTGAACTTTTGAAATCCCTGTTCTCCATTCTCGGCAGCAAAAACCTCGAAATTCCTCCTGGATAGGTGGGAAGAGAGAGTCTTGCGGATCAAAGGATCGTCATCGATAATGAGTATAGACCTCATTTTTATTTTTTCTCTTCACAGGGAATCACCACTTCAAAACAGGAACCTTGACCGTTCTTTTTTTTGACATAGATGAATCCCCTGTGCTGTTCGATAATCTTTCTTGCATTGGCTAAGCCCAATCCTATCCCCGTGGATTTGGTGGTGTAAAAGGGCTCGAAGACCGTCTCCCAATCTTTCTCTGGAATTCCATAGCCATTGTCCGATATCTCGATCCTTACGCTCCTTCCTCCCGAACCTTCTGTTCGAGAAAGAGAGATTTTGATCTTTCCGCCCATAGGGACGGCTTCACACGCGTTGTGCAGGATATTTAAAAAAACCTGTCTGAGCTTATCTCCATCCACGAGCACGCGGGGCAAATTTCCTTTGATATTCTTCTCCAGCTGAACTTTCTTCAGCCTGAGAGTTCCTCTGATCATTTTGATCGATTCATCGATAATTTCTCCAATGGAAAAATGATCCAGATGCAGCTCCGATACCCGAGTAAAATTGAGCAATTCCTTGATGAAGTTTTCGATGTGCCCGATCCCTTCCTGTGAGATATCCAGATGCTCTTTAACCCCATCATCCAGGTTTTCACTTTCCATCACTTTTTGTATATTGAGCTTTACCGAAGTCAATGGATTTCTGATTTCATGGGCAATACCTGCAGAAATTCGACCGATAGAGGCCAATTTCTCTGCCTGGATCAACTTCTTGTTGGCAGCCTCCATCCTTTCTCTCGTCAAATAAAGCTGGCGGCTCATTTCATTGAAACTTTGGGCCAGATTCCCGATCTCGTCCTGAGTGTCGATATCGATCTCTTGAGCAAAATCTCCTCTCGAGATCTTGACTGTCCCCTCCACGAGCTTCTTCAACGGCCGGGTAATCCTTCGTGCCAAAAGGGATGCTCCTGCAACCCCGATCAACAGTCCGCTGCATCCGATCAGGATGAGCATGAGACGTGTTTTGAGCTCTTCTCTGCGGACTTCTTCCATCGAAAGACCGATTTTTATCGATCCCCATTTCATCGGGGATCCTTCAACATAAATCGGCACTTCGATCTCTAACACACTCATATATTTTCCTTTCTTCTCGTCCACTGGGATTCTTTTTCTCTCAAAAAAATGATCTCCCTTCTGGACGTCTGATCCAAGATTGCTGCCGCCGTAAATACTGCTGTAGTTCTTTATAAAATCATTGGCCACCAAGGGTCTATTCTGCCGATCATAAAAGACGACGTAGATAAGGTTCTGATCTATTCTTTTTTCGATGTCTTCTTTGATTCCCTCTTCGTCCCAAAACAGCAAATTTTCAAGATTCAGTTGTGCGATGTATTCCGCAGTCATGATCCCCCGTCCCATCTGCTCATCGTAAATTGCCTTCACCTCCCTCTTCTCGATCACAAAAAGAACCAAAACCACCAGTCCAATGAGCAGGGCGATGACGTAGACCATGAACCGCGTTCTGAGAGACATGGGCATCCTAAATCTCATTTCTACTCTTCAAGCCAAATCTTCCGGGCCTCGAGATAATACAAACCCATTGGCGGAACCTCGACTCCGCGGACATGGGGCTGCATAGCAACAAGGTTCTGCTGGGAATACAGCGGAATTGCTGGCACTTCTTTAAGAAGAATGTCTTCGATGCGGCGAAAAATTTTGATTCTTCTCGTCCAGCTTTTTTCCACTTCTCCAGCCTGGAGCAGCTCATCGATATCAGGATTGACATATTGGAGAACATTCGAAACGGACTTTGACGAAAACAGTGGCCGAATCAAATCTTCAGGATCGGGCATACTCATAAGTCTGTGTATAAGGATCAAGTAAGGAGCTTTGGACTCTCTGACTTCTTCCAGTGTTCTGTAATAATCCACTCTCAGATCTATGCCGAGCGCATCCAACTGACTCTTGAGCTCTCGGTATAGTTTATTCTTAAACGAAGTTCGGGGCAAATCCAAATAGAGAATCAGAGAGGGAAACTCATCTGCCGCTGAAAATCCAGCCTCCTGCAGCAACTGTCTCGCTTTTTGCACGTTGAAAGTTTCCGACTCATCGGCAGAAAGAAATCCCGGGACCTTGAAAGGAATGAATCTGTTGGCAGGACGGCGGAGATATCTTACCTCATCCACCCTGTCCACCACTGCCCGTTTGTTGAGCCCGGCATGAATGGCTCTGCGTATCGCCGGATTGTTCAAGGGGGGAATGTGACAGCTCATGCCCAGAAACACCTGATGAAGAGAGCCGTCCTTGAAGATCTGATATTTGGACCCAAGGAGGCGTTCGGAAAGTACAGGAATGGAGTCGATCTGACCGTTCATGAAATGATCGAGGTTATAAAGCGGACAAAATTCAATGGCATCCAGGTAAGGACTTTCAATGAAATAATTGTCGTTTCGTTTCAATCTGACTCCGACCTCGTTCAACCTCGTGTCACGCACCCAATAGTCAAATTGAAACGGACCGGTGCCGATCGGTTTCATGAAAAAACCATTTCCCTGCCTCAAAACGCTTTCTCGAGGCAGGACTTTGCAGAAATGCATGCTCAGAAGATACAGGGCAGAGACATAGGGTCTGGTCCAATTGATTTCCAGGGTATACCTGTTCAGAAGCTTGATCCCCGAAACCTCTTCAGAATTTCCCTCCCTGTAGTCTTGCGCTCCCACAATTCTGGGCAAGAAAAACTGGTAGTAAGGAGAATTCACTTCTTTATCCAAGAGTCTCTCAATTGAAAATTTGACATCGGCAGCCGTGAGTTCTTCTTCATTATGGAAGAGAACGCCCTTTTTCAAAATAAAGGTATATGTTTTTCCATCCGAAGAGATCATCCAGTAGTCAGCCAGGGATGGGATGATTTTCAGATTCTTATCCAGCCGGACCAATCCATCGAAGAGCTGCTCAGAAATGAAAATGAATGATTCCGGCTGGGCGGGATCCAGCTGCATCCTGAATTCATCGGCAAAGGATTTTATCCTGAAGACTCCCCCGTAGACAGGTTCCCCGGATTGGGAACCTCCTCCAGAATTGGGAAAAGCAAGAGCGAAGGTTGAAAAGAGAACTGCACAGATGATAAGAACATGGCTGACTCTGAACTTCATTTTCTTTTATGATAGAAAAACAGCGGTGTAATATCAAATTGACAGCAAATTCCATACCATATCGTCATTTTCTCAATTCATTGATATTGAATAATTTAGGTGGCGTTCTCCCAGAAGTGGCGAAAAAAATGTAAATTTATTTTACAATTTTTGCCGAAAGATGCAAACGAACAAATAAACAACGCAAAGAATCAAACGAAATCGACATGATGGATTCAGAATTCAGGTTTGATGGATCAAAATTCAGAACGACTGTATCTTCGCTGTTCAGCGAGATCGATGACTTTACGAAAAACCCGCATCAAGTTTCCGCCCCAGATCTTCCGGATATCTTCTTCTGAATATCCGCGGCGGAGCAGCTCTTCGGTAATATGAGGCATCTCGCTCACATCACTGCACCCTTCGATTCCGCCTCCGCCATCAAAATCTGTACCGATGCCCACGTGGTTTATCCCGATAAGCTTGACAACATAGTCAATATGATCGACGAGATCTTTCACCGAAGCCAATTCCTCTGGAAAATCCTCAAAAACTGCCATGTATTCCTGCCGCATTTTTTTTCGTGTTTCCTGGTCCTTTATATCGCGCCATGATCCATATTTTTCTTTAAGTGCTTCTAGGGCTTTTTCTCTTTCTGTATTTGGCGTGGGCTTTTTCAAAAAGCTGGATACAAAACAAATCTGGATCACTCCATCATTCGCAGCCAGGGCTTCGAGCATCTCGTCGGAGAGGTTTCTCGGGTGATCACACAGAGACCGCACGCTGGAATGGGAGGCAATCACCGGAGCCTTGGAGACCTGAATCACATCGAAAAAAGATCGATCCGAAATATGGGAGACATCCACCATGATGCCCAGACGATTGCATTCAGCGACGACCTCCCTCCCGAATTCAGACAAGCCTTCATCCTCTGGATGTTCTCTATCGGTCGAGGAATCACATATGTCGTTGTCTCCACCATGACAGAGAGTGATGTAACGCACGCCTCTGTTATAGAACTCCTCGATAAGTGAAAGATCTTTTCCTATAGCGTATCCATTCTCTATTCCGATGTAGGCCGCTCGCTTTCCCTCATTTTCCAGACGATAGGCCTCCTCCGGTGTCACAGCCAATCCCACAAGATCTGGATGATCCTCACACATCTGGTGGATCACATCGATCAACCGGTCTGTTCTTTCTTTTGCACCCGCGTATGCTTCCGGAGTCCGCTCTCCCTGTCCAACAAACGCTGCAAAAAACTCCGCATCCAGCCCTCCCTCTTTCATCCGGGGGAGGTCGATCTTGCCGCTCCTCCTCTCTCCGGATACATGGCGCTCTCCCATATCCCAATCGTCTCTGAGCATGCGGGATGGAGTATCTGCATGGGTATCCACGGTCAGGACTCTCTCATGGATCTCAGCGGCCTCAGCCAGAAGGTCTTCTTCTGTATCCTGTGCGGAACAAGACGCCAGAAATACGCCAAAAGACAAAATCACAATCCATTTAATCCAATATCGATGTCTCAATTTTTCTCTCCTTTTCTTCTCCATATGCCGACCCAACAATGTATACAAAAACAAAGATCAATTCAAATCTCTTTTTTTCTTACAAAAACATCTCTATTTCTGTCAATGGAATAGGAAGGTCAGTAGATGATAAAATCCTCCAGTCCAGGATAGGAATCTGGCCTGATCAGTCATGTCTCAGCGCGACTACCGGATCCACACGAGCTGCTCGAAGAGCGGGATAGATACCGGCAAACAGGCTGACCAATACGGAAAAACCAACCGCCCCGATACAGAGCCACCAAGGGAAGTTGAAGTACTGGATAAAAGGAACACCCTGTTTAGCCAAGAAATAGTTAATAATCCGGTTTATCAGAATACTCACCAACCATCCCAAAGCCAACCCGAAAATCCCTCCCAGCAGTCCGATCATGCTCGACTCAAAGAAAAAAATCTTGGAAACATCTCTATCGCTGGCACCGACTGCTTTCATTAGGCCTATCTCAGGGTATCTTTCCAGAATGGACATCACCATGGTGTTTACGATTCCCAGAGAGGCAACACATAGAGCGATCATACCCACAACAGCCAGCAACATATCCATATATAGAAAACCAGTCTTGATTTCTTCCAATTGATCGATCAAGGCAAAGGATCGAAAGCCCATCTCATGAATGGTCTCTTTCAAGGATGCTATGTGCTTGGGATGAGCAACTTTGACATTGATCACCGTGTAACCCTTTTGACTCTCAGGGGATCGGAAAAGATCCCATAAATTCGAAAAAGGCAGTTTCTTCAAGTCTCTGGCCGCACCTGGAGGAATGAACACATCGCTTCGCAACGGAGTGGGACCTCCAAATCCCATCCTCTCAGCAACCCCTGTGATCCTGAAGAGATAGCTTTCCCGGGAAAAAGGGAGGTTCTCTCCCCTGAGCAACAAAGAAAGGTTCATGGGATTTATCTGGCTGAAGTCAAAAGTCAGAGTGGATAGCTCAATCTCTTCTCCAAGTGCTGAAGATAAATCCTTGACCCCAAGCCTGCTCAACAGCGTATCACTGACGATAAGCGACCTGACATTATCTCGCACATAGGCCTCTCCTGTACGAAGATCCATCAATTTGGATATGGCCAGTTCTGCCGGAAGCACCTGAATCAGAACAAACTCCTCCTTCTGGTTGAACTTGACTGAAGCCGGGAAGCGGATGTCGGCGAACACTGCCTCAACCCCCTTCATTGCTTTGAGTTTTTCAATAAAGCTATCGTCGAGAACATCTTTCGAGCTTTCGTCTGCAACTTTCTTTCGCGGCCTGTCCGGACCTCCCAAACGCATCCATCCTGAATCGGTAAAGACCATGAGATATTTGAAAAGTTCCAGCTGCTCAAATCTTTCAGAAACATTTTTCTGGATACCCTTTCCGAAGGAAATCATGGCCACTAGAGCCCCGATTCCGATCACCACTCCGAAAGTGGTCAGAAATGACCTCAGCTTTCTCTTCCATAGATTGGAAAAACTCTGCTCAATGTAGTCAGAGAGCCTCATTTTGCTCTTTCCTCGCTGACGACTTTACCATCTTGGAGGCAAACAAGATGGTTTGAAAATCTCTTGAGAAGCCTCTCTTCGTGGGACACCATCACAACCGTAAGGGTCTGCCTTCGGTTCAAATCGGAGAGCAAACCGACAATCTCTTCGGATGTCCGGCTGTCCAAATTCCCGGTGGGCTCATCCGCCAGCAGAACATCGGGCTGGTTGGCCAAGGCCCGGGCAATGGCCACCCTCTGCTGCTCTCCACCGGAAAGCTCTGAAGGACGGTGATCCTTTCGCCCGGCAAGACCAACCCTTTCAAGCAACTCCTGAGCCCTCCGCTTTCTTTCTCTCTTTGCCGCTCCTACAAAAAAGAGCGGAAGAGCCACATTTTCAAGGGCAGTGAAGGACGTGACGAGATTGAACGATTGAAAGATCATCCCCACTTGGTGCCTTCTGTACCGAGCCAGTTCATCCTTGTTCATGTGGGATATGATTTTCCCTCGGGCCTCAATCGTACCTGAAGTCGGAGTATCCAGTCCTCCAAGAAGATTCAAGAACGTCGACTTTCCAGAACCTGACGAACCTGTCACTCCAATGAAATCTCCCTGTTCGATGGTCAGTGTGATATGGTTCAAGGCCATGACCTGGACTTTTCCCATTGTATAGATTTTGGTCAGCTGGTCAGTTCTGATAACAGCAGACATTTCCCTTCCATTCCTTATAACGAAAATTCAATGATGAGGTTATGGCTAAGAGGTATAGGGCCTTTTGGTTGCTGTTGTTATTCTGCTTAATCTCATTTTTTTACCACTTCCCATCCATCTGGAACTCGGCGCTCCCCAGCCAGAATCCGGAGCCCGTAACAGAATCATACTGGGCTTGAAGAAGATCGTAATGGAATTTTTCTTCCTCGCTGATTTCTAAGAACATCTTTTTGGCAACAGGATCATCGGTCTCTTCTGCTGCCTTTTGAAAAAAATCGATGGCATTCTGTTCGAGTTCCATTCCTATCCGTAAAGCCTCTGTCTCTCCTTTTCCCTCTTCTTTTTTCATGCTCTCTTTCAATTTCTCAACCAGAGGGGCCTCATCAGAAACATCCTCGGGCCTGATCTCCTTTTTCCAGTCCGAACCACCGAGGATCTCACTGAACAGCTTGCCAAAGGTCTCCAAATGTTTGACCTCTTCTTGGGCCAGGTGGAGGAACATTTTTTTGCCGCGTGGGTGATGGGTGACTTCGGCTGCATGATTGAAAAATTTCCGGCCATTGAGCTCAAGAGTAATAGCCTCTCTTATCACATTTTCGACATCTTTGCTGATTTTTATCATGAATTCTCTCCTTTCTTATTTCTTGATCTGCTTCCAGGCCTCTATGAATTCAACTGCATTCTCGACCATCTTGGTCACGGTCTTCTCTCCTCGCTCTCTGGTGGATTCTTTGGGATCACCGGTTGACCAGATGCCGTTGCTGCTGATTTCATGGCTGGCGCCGCCTTTTCCGGTTTCTTCGGGGACGGCTTGCAGTGCACTCAGAAGGGCACTCAATTCCGGATTTTTTTGGCTTCGTAGGTAGATCTCTCCTACAAGCCGCGAAAAATTCATCTTCGGTTTTTCCGCTCTCTCCAGCTTCACCAGCTCTGGCTCAAGAAAGAGCATGATGGATGTCTCGCTGATCCCTGCGTGGGTATCATACATAACGCCCTCGATTCTTTCCTGATCTTTCTGGAAAGACGCTCCTACACCGATGGCCACTGCAACGGCTTCTGTTGTGTGATTGATTCGGTGGATCACCTTACTCTCGACGATGCTGTTCCCTCCATGGTAGTTGAAGAACATGAACCTCCGGAACCCGTATTTAATCAGCAGCTCTGCTGTCTCATACAGGACTTGTTCCATGGTCTCTGGCTTCAGGCTCAGAGAACCAGGGAAACCGGAATGATAAATGCTGTACCCAGAGAGTATCACCGGGGCGACCAAAACCCCGGTCCGGGCAGAGATCATCTTGGACATCCCAAAAGCTTCGTAATAATCCGTTCCTAAGGGCAGATGAGGGCCATGTTGTTCGGTACTCCCCAGCGGAACGATCACCATATCGTTTGTCTTCAGATACTCCTGGACATCTGTCCAGGTCATTTCTTGAAGGACCAGAGGAACCCCTGGCCCTTCCGCTCGCGAATACAGCGTTAGAGCCAAAAAAAACACGACGGCTGCGGCTGAACTCACCGCAAACATTTTTGATAGTTTTCTCATTTGGATTCCCCTCTTTTGGATCAAACATAAAAAAATCATGACTTTCTATTCTAGTCTTTAAGAGACCGGTTTTCAATCAGCAATTAGATTTAGTAATCATTTCCAAAACCGTGATGGCATAAGAGCAGGAAGCCAAAGAGAGAGCATTGGGGAATGAATAGAGTGACATCGGAAGATCCCGACCCAACCTAACCCAGCCTTCTCGAGTCAAACTTCAAGGGAATCCGACCAAGTCGGACCCGAGGACTGTTTGAGCACGGTATGATCGACTGGAGTGGCCTGAGAAGGGCAGAGTACGATGAGGTGCAACAACAGATAACCATGCGGAGTTCCGCAGGGCCGAGAAGTTTGGTGAGGGAATGGCGTATAAAATCTGACTGGAGCGAAAACATTCCCCAATGCTCTTATCTTCGATCAAGGATCACGGTTTTAAAAATGCTTCCAGAGATTTATGAGCGTTTCTGGTAAATTTCGATTTTACTGACCGAGAAAAGCAGGGGATACAGAAATGACTCAGTCTATTTCCTCAGGACATAAAAATCTCTTTTTCGATCGTCTCCCCTGTAAATCCGAAAATCTATCACCTTGTATCCTCGCTGGAACATCCTCTGGAAAAGCTCTCTGGTTCTCATCCTCCATTCAATCGGAACAGCTCGCACTTTTTCGTCTAAAACGTCGGTCTCTTTAAGCATCTCGTAATAGTCGTACGGAATCTCGATCAAGACAAATTCTCGATCGAGATCAGGATGGATATCTGTGATGATTTCAAGCTTTACCGACCCGCTCCGTCCCTCAACCTCCGTTATCTTCGTATCAAGCGCGAGGTGATTCGAACTAACAAGTTCCTCGAGTTCATATTCGGGTATCTGGATTTTTTTGGCCAAATTCCAAGATACGTAAAGCCTGTCGCACGGAACGTCAACCCTGTTCAGCTCTCCGCCGAAATCCTTATAGAAAGCTTCTTTATACTCCACCACCTCCATCCCAAAATGATGGATATTTCTGTAAGCATTCACTCCTACAAGAGGGTCAAAAGTGCAGGTTATGGTTCCAACTCCGAATATCTCCGAAACCACATCCCTTTGGAAGCTCTTCATCCGCACCCCCAGGCCAAATTTTTGGTACTCTCTTCTAACACCGAGATATTGTGAGTAGAACATGAGGTTTTCCCTGGACCTGAAGCCAATTTCCTTATCCTTCACTCCAACGAACCCGTAGGAAAATCCTGCCAGATGCTCTCTGTCTCTGGGGAATTTCCCTTTTTCATCTTCTATAAAGACACCGGCAAAAAGGCTGCTTCCTCTGTCGAAATAATTTTCACAGTGCATGTTGCGGGGGCCGGCCATCTGATCTGTCGGTTCCTTCCAAATCTCCTGCCGGATATCTTCATACTTCTGATAATCATCTTTATCAGGAGAAGTCTCTACTGCAAACAGAAATCTTTTTCCCTTGATTGTATGAAGAATCTCGCATTTATCCATGGACCGATTTTCTTATTTTATTCCCGGTATCCAGGTCAATTCTAGCGAAACGGCACCCTAAAAAGCAACCTCGAATCCGCTCCAAGAGATGCCTCTGATAAACCAGCGGTCGTGCAGGCAGATGAACAATCCGCCCTCCTGATTGTTTTTTTCTCGAAAGTGAGGGTAATTTATTCCCATTGAATAAAATACGCTTTTGGTATAAGGTAAATATCCTTGTTTAAAAGGCCGTGCTGAAGGAAGCCGAGATTTCCCACGATTACACAAGAAGAGGACGTTATGAAAAGCTTAAAAATTTTTTGCTTCTGGATCTTTTCGATTATCTTCTCCTCTTTTCTTACAGCACAAGAATTTCGAGTCGAGATCTTGAATTCTGAGAATGACCTGCCTGAAAATTTCTGTACGTTGGTCAGAAAGGGGGATTATTTCATAACCGACGGAAAATATCTAGTTCTCATCGGGGGAATGGAGCGAACCCTCCAGACGTCGCTCAACTATCCGGCTGCCGATGCAAAGGGCAGCATCATCGGGTTCGCGCCTGCAGGAAAAAATCTGGTGAGTGACATGATCGTTGGCTCTCCTTACCTCAGAATCAAAGGGGAAAGAATCTACATCAGCTATGAATCGGTGAAGCTCGTCCGGCAGCAAAACTCATCAGGGGACCTTTTAATCCAGGCCACCGCCTCATTTGAGGGAGAGGAAGAAGGAAGCGGGGAGATCCTCACTGAATATCGAATACATCCCGCCTCGGGTCAAATCGAGCTGACCTCCAGAATAAGAAACACCGGGGAGGCCTCTGTCGAAGATATGGAGTACTCCTTGTATTTCCGCGCTATGCATGAATACTCTTTCAGTCCCTTCCACAGCGACAAGCACCCTGACCTGAATTTCAGAGTCTATCCAAAAAAAGGGCATTTTTTAGGTTGGATGAATCAAAATCCTCCCCCTGTGGAAGAAGCCCTTCCGGGCACTTTGAAGCCTGGTGAGTCGTTCCAAGTCCGCTTCATGCTTCTCGTGAGTTCTGATGGGGATGACCTGCTTCTGGATATCTACAAGATCCTGGATGTCAAGCCGGAAAACGTCAGCATATATTTCGAAGACCTGAAAGGGGATCTGGCAGAAGTCATCGTTCGAGACCCTTTGTCCCACACTGTGTTCTACCGTTCATTCCACGAAAAGCCTCTGGCTCTCGACTTCCCCCTCCCTGAAGGCATCTACTCAGTCACTGCCAATTTTTTCCCTGCTGTGGTTGAGAAGCTATTGCTGGTCCAATCTGATGAGGAAAACCTCTGCCTCCTCCAGGATCCTCCTCAGGGGAGTGTAAAAATCAAGATTCAGAACCGCAGGGGAGAATACGTCCCAGGCAAAGCGGCATTTATTGGTCTCGACCCGACAAAGACTCCTTATTTCGAACCAGAAAATCCAATCGAGACAGGAAAGCGCTGGGAAACATTCAAAAACTCGGCATATCCAGAAGAGGAGGGTCTGGAGATCAGACTTCCGGTCGGCGCTTATCTCATATACGCCTCCAGAGGTCCAGAATACACTATAGACAGCAAAATCTTGGAAATCTTTCGAGGTATGAAAGAGGAGCTGACTTTTCGCATAGACAAGGTGATACAGGCCGATCATTTGATATCCGTAGATCCTCATATGCACACTATCTACTCGGATGGCAGGATGGACATCGCAGAAAGAATCAAGTCTGTGGTGGCTGAAGGTGTGGATGTGGCTGTGTCTACCGACCACAACTATATCAACGACTATCAGCCTGATCTGATAAAGCTCGGTCTGGATAAGTATCTGGCTACGATCATGGGAAATGAAGTCACCAGAGGAGGCGTCATTCACTACAACACCTATCCCCTCCAATTCAGGGCGGATGAAAAAAACAATGGAGCCATTTATCCTCATCGAACAGAAGCCTCTCTTCTGTTCCAGGCAAGTCGAGAAAAAGATCCTCAAGCTCTTCTTCATGTGAACCATCCCAGATCAGGATCCATCGGATATTTTAACAACTATGAGCTCGATCCTGAAGATGCTTCCAGCGCCAGGGAGAATTTTGATTTGAATTTTGACCTGCTGGAAGTACTGAACGGACCGTATTTTTATTCCTCCAACCAGCATTCCATCGACGATTGGCTTCATCTTATGAATCGGGGCTACTATTTCCCGATTGTGGGCTCATCGGACGCCCACACAATCGATAGAGGAGAACCAGGCTACTCCCGGACTTATGTCTTTTACAAAGGCGGAAGAGGTGAAAAGCTGGATGTGTCCTCTCTCATTCAATCGATAAAGAAGGGGCACTCCTTTGTCAGCAACGGCCCTGTAGTGGATTTCAGGATCAATGAGGAGCATATCCCTGGCGATTCTTTGACGGCTGGAGAGGGAATGGTGAATATTTTCCTGAAAGTGGAGAGTGCTCCATGGATATCAGTGGATGAGGTGAGGCTGATCGTGAATGGAAGGAGAAAAATCATCTTCCCGGTACAGAAGGCGGGAGATTCCGTCACCAAATTTGCGGAAAAGGTTTCTCTGCCCCTCGCGGAAGATTCGTATATCGCTGCAGAAGTACTTGGCAGAAAGAGTCTCTTTCCCGTCCATCAAGCAAGGGCCCGATATGGTCTCTCTCAAAATGCCACCCTTCCATATGCTTTGACCAATCCGATCTTTGTGGATGTGGATGGAAACGGTAAGTTCGATCCCCCGCTTCCACGAGGCATCCAAATGAAAGGAACGGCAGAGGCCGAACATAACGAGGATGAATGACGATGCGAGTCAAAGGGAATAAAGGGTGAATTCAAAACAGGATATAAATCCGAAGGCGAAGATTCGAATTTTCCAATCCCGGACGCCTGGCAGTTTTTACAGCGAAGCCAATATCATCACCCTGCTTAGACTTGGCGGGTCACTTGCCTTTTTTAGCCTGGCGATCCTCAAACAAAGCCCGACTTACAACTTCATCGGTCTGGGAGTGCACTGGTTCGGCGATGTCCTGGATGGATTTTGTGCAAGAAAATGCAAACAAGAAACCCTATTAGGGGCCGAAATCGATATCATTGCAGACCGGGTGGAGACTCTTTTCTTCTACATCATTTTCCTCCATTTCCACCCTGATTTGATCGTGCCTGCAGTGATCTATATCCTGGATTTTGCCTTTTTCGATTTTTATCTGAGCTATCAGTTTCTGAAGTATGATATTATCTCTCCCAATTACTTCTATAAAGTCGACAGGACCATTTATAGATTGAACTACAGTCCGGCGGCCAAATTTTGCAACTCCACCGTGGTGACTTTGATCCTCATTTTCTTGCCTCGACTCCGAATTCTCGCTGCTTTTTTTGCATCCGGCCTCGTAGCCGTGAAAATCTTTTCTATTTATTCCTTAAACAAAAAGAAATCAAATGATATAATGCAGTCTTTTAAATAAACGGAATACATAAAATGTCCCATCCCTTCTTCCGGACTTTTTCGATGGCAACAAGAGGTATCGGCAATTTTCTCAATAGAAGACCTTTTTGTGTTTCTTTCGAAGTCACCTACAGCTGTAATGCCTTCTGTAAGCACTGTCACCTCGGAGGGCCGGTAGAAGAAGAGCGGGCGTCGGCAGAACGTTATGCCGAGCTCTGCCGAGAAATCAAACCTGTGGTTGCTCAAATCTCTGGTGGAGAGCCTCTTCTCAGAAAAGATATCGAAGATATTGTTCGGACCATACGGATCGAGAATAGAGCTCCCTATATCGTTTTGACCACCAATGGAACTCTTCTGTCCAAACAGAAATATTTTAAACTTCGAGAGGCTGGCGTCGATGAGTTCTCTCTTTCCTTTGATTTTCCCGACGAACGCCACGATGAGTTCCGGGGGGTTCCCGGGCTTTTTCAAAGAATCGAAAACCTTATCAGGGAAATCAATCACCTTCCCGATAATGGAATCACCCTGAGTGGAGTCGTCAACAGGGAAAATTTCAGAGAACTCATCCGGATGGCCGAATTGGCGAAGAAATGGAAGGTCAGAATCAATTTCAGCACCTATACATGGCTGAGAACAGACAAAAAAGAGTTCATGGTTCCCAAGCATGATCTGGATGAACTCAAGGAAATCATCAAAAAACTCAGAGAATTCAAGAAAAGACATAAAACTGTCTATGTATCAGATTATGTCTTCAAAGAAATGATCACATTTTTCGAGAAAGAATCCATCGGGAATTGCCGGGCGGGAGAAAGATTTTTCGTGGTTAATCCCGATGGGACGCTATCGCCTTGTGGACTTATTCTCAAAAAATTTCGATCACAGCGAGAAATAATCGAGAAATTCACTGCCACGAATGAGTGCGGAGACTGTTACACCAGCATCCGGGCCAATACGGAAAAGCCAGCTCGCTATTTGATAAGAGACAGCTTGAAATCCATCTGATTTCGGAAGGATTTTTCTTTCTTTTTTCAATGTTTCAGATGTCGATTAACAGCCATTCGAGCAGCGCAGAAACGATGAAATCCCGGTCATCTCCTTCTTGGATAAAATCCTTATTATTTGCCTTGCAGATTGGTCTCGTTCTGATCCTGCTCATTCTCTGGCTCGCTTCAGAAAGTATCAGGGCAAGCAAAAATCTTTGGGTTCTCTTTTTCTGCAGTTTTCCCACTGAATTTTTAATCGCTGTGGTGCCTCACGAGCCTATTCTTCTGTACTTCGGAAAATTTTACACTCCGCTTACTGTTGCGTTGGTGGCTGGTTCAAGCACGTTGTTGACAGAGGCTCTGAATTATTCTGTCTTCAAATATGTTACAGATCTAAAATTTTTCAAAAATATCCAACAGAAAAAAGCGGTCAGCAAAATTGTGGGTTTATTCAACAGGGCACCATTCTTAGCTCTGTGGATTGCAGCTTTCACGCCGATTCCTTTCTATCCATTCCGTTTCCTTGTGGTTCTGGCACGATATCCTATAGCTAAATATATTCTTGCCCTCAGCCTCTCGAGAATTCCTCGTTTTTTTATTCTTGCACTTGTCGGTTACGCCATCCAAATTCCCGATTTTCTCTTGGTTGTTCTTTTTGTCATCTTGATTGCAGCAATGAACCTCCCTCTTCTCATGAGATATATACAAAACAGGAGAAAAAAACGGTAAGGTGCCTCCTAGTGCATTGGTTACAGGAGCGACTGGATTCATCGGGAGTCATCTCGTAGAGTATCTCGTCTCTCGAAAATGGGAGATTACCTGCCTCTTGAGACCCAGCAGTAGAACGGAGTTTCTAAAGAAATTTCCTGTCAAAATCATTCAAGGAATTCTTGAAAATCAAAGCTTCCTCGAGAGTGCGGTTGAGGGCCAGGATTACATCTTTCATCTTGCCGCCCGCATTCGGTCTGCCCCCCGAGAGGTTTATGAAAAGTCCAACCATATCCTCACCAGAGACTTAATCTACTCCTGCCTCCGGGCAAATCCAGACATCCACCGGTTCGTCTATATCTCTTCCATCGCAGCAGCAGGCCCTTCTCGTCTGGGACAGCACTCAGAGGAAGCTCAAATGTCCTCTCCTTCGTCAGAATACGGACGGACAAAGCTCAAGGGAGAGAAGGCTGTGCAGGCATTATGGGATAAGATTCCAGCAACCATCATCCGACCTCCCAATGTTTACGGTTTTCGCCAATCGGAAACCGAACTCCTGGTAAAAATTATCCACAAACGGATCGTGCCCCTGTTGAAGGGTGATAAGAAATCGACCAGCTTGCTCTACGTCAAGGACTTGATTCATGGCATCCACCAGGCTGCCGAATCTCCAAACACAAGGGGTCAGATCTATTACCTCACCGACGGGCAAAGTTACTCCTGGAAAGAAATCATTCTCACCGTTAAAAAGCTCGTGCTGAACGATGCACTTTTTCTTCCTCTGCCAGAGGAGGTCATCTCCCTTTTCGCTTGGCTTTTGGATACCGTCAAAGCGGCCGGCATGGGCAGAACTTTTTTTGGACGAAGAGCCTGGCAGGCCATGGCTCATACCCAATGGCTTTTCTCCTCTTCAAAGGCCTTCAAAGATTTTGGTTTCATCCCACGCTACAACCTGGAAGCAGGAATCAAAGACATGCTTGTGGACAGACTTGAAAAAATCGAAAAACTGTAATACATATAGTACTGTTCGTTTGAGATTGGACAACGTCAGTCAGATTCAATTCCTATGAAAAAGAACGAGCATCCCTTTCTCGAAGGGAAAAACATCGCCTGTATCATCAATCCGAGTGCAGCAAACAGGAAATGGAAAAGAAGAAGGCTACTGAGGAGATACCTCACAGAAAACCTTCCCGGCAAGATATTCGACAGCCATGAAGATAAAATCCACACGACTCGATTAGCCAAAGAGCTGAGCGAGAGAAATGATATCATCATAGCTGCAGGCGGAGATGGAACCATCGCTGATGTCATCCAGGGGATACTGGAGAGCAAAAACCATAACAACATCGCTCTCGGGATTATCCCTCTGGGAAGCGGAAACGCTTTCAGAAGATCCCTAGGCATTCCCAAGAGCGTGAAAAAAGCTACTCAAATCATAAGGGAAGGGAAGGCCCGCAAAGTGGATCTTCTCGAAATCGAAGGAACCAGAGCAGCCTTCGGCAGTATCGGAGCCAGTGCCCAAATTACAAAGGAAAAACAAAACATAAATATTCCAGGACTCTGGGGCCACGTCTACGCGGCCAAAATCATGCCCAGACTGCCTCAAAAGGAACAGGAAGTAGAGTTGATAGACGGAATGGATGACTCAGGAAAGCCCTTCGATCGAATGATTCTGCGCTTGAAGGTTCTCGACTGTGTGGTCTCAAAAACAAAGCATTTCGGGTATGGCTGGCGAATCGCCCCTAAAGCTGAAATTGAGGACGGTTACATCGACACCGTGTTTTTTGAAATGAGCGGGCTTAAATATGCCCTGCTCTTCCCACTTATCTATTTTGGAATTCTTCAGAGGACTCAAAGGCATTATAAGGCGAAAAAAATCATCTTCTATGGAAAAAATCTCACCATACAATACCATGGAGAAATATTGGGCACCAAAGACCGCATTGAGGTGAAGGTCCTTCCTAAAGCCTTAAAAATCATCATGCCCGAAAACAGGCCTAGGGAAACGGCATAATGATAGCACCGGAGGAGAAATCACCAAAGATCTCTGCTTTTCCCTCCAAGTAAAGGATCCCGACAAAGGCAGCTGTCGCAGCATCCAATTCATGGGCCGAAGAATTCCTGTTCAACCCTTTGATACCCAGCCGTTTGAGACCCCTTCTGAGGCCCTTTAGGTCGCGTTTTGCTCTCGGTATCTTCCAGATATCCTGTGCTCCTCCTGGATATATTTCTAAAACCTGAGTCCCCATATTCTCGATCTTCTTCTTTAGCGACATCCCTCTTTCCGTCAACATCCTCATCGGTCCCAGAGTGATCGGAAAAAAAGGGATTTTTCTTCGTTTGAGCTCCCGATCACAGGCACGAAAATGGTTCCTGTCTCTCTGATGGATAGATTCTCTGCCAGGGGGTAGAGAAAGAGGTGCGTCAATGGTCACCAGGACCGGTTTTACTTCCTCGATGACATCCAGAATGTCTTTATCTGAATAAAGTAAAGCTGTTTCGGCTTCCCTCTCACTCAGAAGGCAAACACCAGTCGGACGATGAGGAACGCCCGCCAGATCGACCCCGAACACGACCAAACAGCTGTTCTCTTTTTTGCTCCTCATGAGGAGGATATCGCTTCTTTCAAGGCATAAAGAGCTAAGGGGGAAAAGGCGCGACCGCCAAGGCTCTCGATACCCTGCATGGAAGTGTATGCTTCATTTTTCTGGTTGAGAGAAACGTTATTGGAAAGACGATCGTGTATGTCCGCGAGAGCAATGATGCTGCTGCCTATAGGGATCTCATCCAGATTTTTGTCCAGAACATCCGCTTCCTGAACATAATGATGAAAATAACTCAGAAGAATGGGCTCAATCTCCTTGAGTATGGATGCCGTGGATTTCAGCATCACGTTTTCTCTGTCTCCCAATTGGTCCTGAGAAAATTTTGCATCTGCGGCCATGAAATCGATAACCTCGCCAAAAAAGGGAAGGCTGGACTGCAAATCTCCCACTTCATACAGCAAAGCAGCGGACTTAATGTTCTCCACATCTCGCTTCTCCAATCCGGCTGCCTCAGCCATCCTGCCAGCCAGCAGAGCTACCCTCAGAGAACGGGGCTTCACGTCATCAGCCACTTCCATGTATTTGAGCAAGATTTCAAGCGCTCCGACATAGGATCGTCTCAAATTCCGAATTCGTGTCTCCCTCTGTTGAGAGACCGTTCCGATGATATAAGCGGTCAAAACCAAAAATCCGCCCCAGGTCAAGAGGTTGATGGCTTCATCAAGAGAAATCTGTTGTCCGGGACCAGAGAGGAGATTGAAAAATACAAGATAGAGTATGACAAGAAGAATACAAAAAACTGCCGTCAGCACCGCCCTTTTTTGGCCGAGATAGTAACCGGAAAGGATGACGGGAAGGAAGAAAAAATTCAGAAAGGCGAATTTATAATGGACAAGAAAAACAACAGCGAGAACTCCTATGAATATCAGGGCGATCAACGACGCTTCGAAATGCTCGAGCACAAAATCTTTGAGTCTTCTCATCCTCACTCCCCTGAATTCGGTCCTTCTCTGCGATTCCCCCTCCAAATGGCAATTGATAAAATAAATGGGGCCACTTTGTCTCCTGCAGAATACAAACGACTTGAAAAATTTATATCATCCGAGACATCTCAAGTCAACAAGAGAAACATGAACCAAATTCTCCAAATATGCTATAATCTCTTAACGCCACTGCATGTGTTCTGGAGGCACGATGATAAAACATGGAACCCTGGTTTTAATCCTTTTTCTTCTTCTCCCCGCATGCTCTCCTCACTTCCACGTGGATTTTCTGGGCAAAGAACATATCGAAGAAGTCATACTCATCGAAAGCCGGGCAGAAGAAAAAATCCTTCTTCTCGATATCACAGGGCTGATCAGCAGTTTTTCGGGCTCTGGAATATTCGACCGGGAAGGCGACATCCTTTCTCAAGTCTTCTACAGGCTCCAAAAGGCCTCTGAGGATAAAACGGTTAAAGGAGTGATCCTCCGGTTGGATACCCCAGGCGGGGAGGTCACTGCCAGCGATATTCTCTATCATGAAATTCTCAACTTCAGGGAAGAAACAGGAGTTCCGGTCCTGGCGCTGATGATGGGAGTGACGGCATCTGGAGGTTACTACATCGCATCTGCATGCGATTATATCATCGCACATCCTTCTACTTTGACAGGAAGCATCGGGGTCATATCCATTTTCCCCAATCTTGAAGAACTCTTTGATAAGGTCGGCATCCATGTTCAGGTTATAAAATCAGGCGAACTCAAGGATTCTGGAAGTGTTTTTCGCGAGATGACCGGCAGGGAAAAGGAGGTGTTTCAGGAAATTATCGATGATTACTACCAGAAATTTCTGGATGCTGTTTATCAGGCGAGAAAGGATTCTCTCAGCTTGGAAAAACTGAAGAAAATTGCAGATGGACGAGTTTTCACGGCATCTCAAGCTCGCGATGCAAATTTGATTGACGAAATTGGCTATTTCGACAGCGCTTTCGATAAGATACTCAAGCTCGCGGACATCCAAGAGGCCGATGTGATCGCTTATACATATTATCCGAAAAAAAAGACCAATCTCTATGCCGCCAGTATAAAGGGAAAAAATCCCCTCCAAAGTGAAAACTTGCAGGAAATTGTCCGATCCTTAAAAAGTGGCTTCTATTACTTATGGCATCCCCAGCTCATCAACTAACCTGGATGAGTATTCATCATCATTCAGGTTAGCGCTTGACCACAATTTCAAACGCCGGCGCATCTATGATATGGTTTTTGACAGCACAGCCGTCCACGGACCGAATCACTGCCTTTTCATATTTTTCAGGAAATTCAGGAGGAAGCCAAATTTCGATATCAATTTTCTCGATCATCTTTTTCTCATCATTCTTATGCATCCGCATCACCACAGAAGCTCCGTCTAAAGGGAGATCCCTGTTCTGAGAAAAGACGAGAACGTACAAGCCCGAACAGGCTGCTATAGAGGCCAAAAAAAGATCAAACGGGGCTGGAGCCTTACTATCGCCTCCTGCATAGACTGGCTGATCGGTCTCAATGACAAATTCTTTGTATTCGACGTTTACCCTTTTTCCTCCTGGAAAAATGACGTTCATTTCCTCCATTTGTTCAACTCCTTTTATTCGTTCATTCTTTTAGCAAACAAAGCAAGGAGGAGTCTCCGGTCTCTCTCCGTCATACTGAGTCTTCCAAAAACATCGTAGACCGTCTCTGTGATATGCCGTTTGTTCGTCTTATGAAGAAATCCCGTGGCCTCCAATTTTTGTAAAATCCTCTCGATACACTCCTCCTGTTCTTCTCGTGGAAGGGGTTGGCCCTGCCCAGGCATCAAATACTTGCGCGGACTGCGGCTGGAAATGGAATACAGGGTAAGAAGAACGGCGGAAGCAAGGTTGTATGAGGGCTGCTGAGTAGCCTGAGGAAGGATAAAACGGAAATTGGAGTGTTTTAACTCCTCAGATGTCAAACCCGTCCTTTCATTTCCGAAGAGCAGACCAACTTTGGTGGACTCCGGATAGCGAAACAGCTTCTCCGCTGCGTCTTCAAGAGAAAACAACGTAAAATTTTTTCTTGGCTTTGCGGTTGCGGCAAAAACAACATGAAAATCAGCCGTCGCCTCTTCCAACCGGCTGTAGATCTGAGCAGCCTCTAGAATGTCCTGGGAATGAATCGCAGTTTTATAAGTCTCGTGGTCCAATCTATCCACTCCTACGAGACGCAAATGAAAAAATCCTGTATTCTTCATGTTGCGCGCCACTAGACCGATATTCTCTGGATGTTCAGGCCGGACCAATACAACTGATAATCTCGATTTCAAACCAATGGGTGCACCGGGTCTTTTCACTTCATCCATTATAAACAGGGAAAGAAAAAAAATCGATCAGGGCAGAAAATTGCTCTCAGATAGCGGGTTCAGTACTTTCCCGTGCTGCCGAATCCCCCTTCTCCCCTAGGCGTATCTCCAAGATCCTCAACCTCCCTGACTTTGACTGTATTTACGGATTGAATGAGAAGCTGGGCGATCTTCATCCCCTTCTCGAGATAAAAGGGGTGGCTGCTCAAGTTGACGAGAACGACCTTTACCTCTCCCCGGTAGCCAGAATCGATCACCCCTGCCAGGCGATGGATGCCCCTCAAAGATACTCCGCTCTTATCCCAGATCAATCCCACATGACCTCCGGGAATAGCCACCTTAATGCCTGTAGGAACAGACAACACCTGACCTGCTTCAATGACTGCATCAACCGCTGCAAACAGGTCTAAACCCGCGTCTCCTCTATGCCCATATGAGGGGAGTTTCGCATCTTTTTGAATTCTCTTGACTTTGATTTCGACGCCCATGTTTATATTCCCTCGAATCTGACTTCATGGACAAATTCCTTGGCATTCTCGGCCATTTCCCGTATGTCTTTTACCGGAAATGGTTTTTTTTGCTCGAAACTCCTCTCCAAAGTGTTGTGCGGCGAAAACTGTTGGATCTGAAAAACTTTCGCTCCCTCAAGCATTTCTCCAATTTTAGTGATGTCTTCTGCCTCTATAAGTCCAGGAACCACGGTCGTGCGAAACATGTACTCCACACCTGAATTCATGATGATCTCAATACTCGCCTGGATATCCTCTGGATTGACCGGTGATTTCACGACGTCTCTGTACCTCTCAAGGGGAGCCTTCACATCCATGGCAACCGAGTCGAGGAGGTTCTTCTGAATAAGAGCCTCAAGCCTGGAGGGAAAGGATCCGTTCGAATCCAGCTTTATCAACAGCTTCCTTTGTTTCAACACGGACAAGAAGACCTCGAGTTCATCGTGTAGAAGAGGCTCACCACCAGAGATGCATGCACCCTCCAACCAATCCTTCCTGGAATCGAGAAAATGGATGATGTAGTTCATGGGAAAGGTGGGTAGACTTTCCGGATTCAAGACCAAATCTGGATTATGACAGTAAGGGCAACGGAAATTGCAGGATCCAAGGAAAAAGGTACAGGCTATGACTCCTGGGAAATCTTTGGGGGCGAATTTCTCTAAGCCCTTGATCTCAACCAATTCCTCAGCTCCTCTTGATCATTCAGAACGTCAACCACTTCTCCTGCCTCCTGGAGCACCAAGGTAGGAATGATGATCCCTCCTTTTTCGTCTCTTTTGATAACGTTTAAAAAATCTCTGATTTTCAGCTTACTTTCCCTCTGGGTCAGATTGTATTCTGCTGCCTGGAGATTGGCCTCCGAGAGGGCTTTCTTGAGCGCTTCACATTTCTGGCAGTTAGGGTAGGTAAAAAGAAGGTATTCCATCGGCATTTCGCTCAACCTGCTATTTGGTAGGGGGTCCGTTCTATGAACTCCTGCTGCTTTCCGTCATTCCATGTGGCAACCGGTCTGAGATAGCCGACTATTCGAGAATAGACCTCTGTCGGTTCGTCACACTCCGGACATTGTGTGACCTCTCCCTTGATAAACTTATGATTCGGGCACACGCTGAACGTAGGGGTGATGCTGAAATAGGGGAGTCCCGTTAGAGAGATCTTTTGGACCAGCTTCTTGCACAGCTCCCTGTCTATGGATTCGGGGAGAAAAGCGTGAAAAATAGTCCCCCCGGTGTAAAGGGGCTGCAGATCCTTCTGATGTTCTATGGCCTCAAAAATATCCTGTGTGGCATCGACATTGAGCTGAGAAGAATTCGTGAGAAAGGGATATTTTTCTGTTCCCGAAGTGATAATGCTGTGGTATTTTTGTTTATCCAGTCTGGCCAATCGGTAAGAGGTCGATTCGGCTGGAGTCGCCTCCAGATTATACAGATTTCCTGTTTCCGCTTGAAATTCCTGTATCGTTTTTCTCATGAACTGGAGCATCTCTACGGCAAAAGCTTTTCCCTCTGGAGTCCCGATTCCCTTCCCGAGAAAATTCAAGCAGGTCTCATGCATTCCGCAAATTCCGATAGTCGAGAAATGATTGTCGAAATGTCCGAGATAGACCTTTGTATACGGCATCAGCCCTTTTTCCAGCATATTGTTGACGACTTCTCGTTTGGTCTCGAGAGATTCATGGGCCAGGATCATGAGATTCTTCAATCGGGTAAAGAACTCTTCTGAGGTGCTGGATTCATACCCTATCCGGTTGAGGTTGAGAGTCACCACGCCTATAGAGCCGGTAGAATCGCCGGGCCCCCAGATATTGCCCGGCCTGTTGAGCAGTTCCCTCTGATCGAGATTCAGACGGCAACACATAGCCCTGATATCTCCGGGATCGAGGTTGGTCCCAATGTAGTTTTGAAAGTACGGAATCCCGTATTTTGCCGTAACTTCAAAAAGAAGGTTGGCATTGGGAGACTCCCAGTCAAAGTCTTTGTTGAGATTATAGGTGGGGATGGGAAAAGTGAAGACACGTCCGTGGCTATCACCTTCTACCATCAACTCCAGAAATGCCCTGTTGATCATATCCATCTCCTCCTGGTACTCCCCATAGGTCGTATTCTGTTCTTCTCCTCCCAATATCACATGCTCATCCTTTAAATCCTCTGGAACCGTCCAATCAAAGGTCAGGTTGGAAAAAGGCGTCTGCCACCCCCACCGGGAAGGAACGTTCAATCCGAAAATAAGCTTTTGGAGGTCCTGTTTGACCCTTTCATAATCCAGGCCGTCTTCCCTGACGAAGGGAGCGAGAAAGGTATCCACACTGGAAAAGGCTTGAGCTCCAGCAAATTCTCCCTGCATCGTCCCGATGAAATTAACCATATGCAGAGTGGCTGTCTCCAGATGTCTGGCAGGAAAAGAGTGAACCTGGTTAGGCACATGACCAAACCCTCTTCTGAGAAGATTCTGTATGGACCAGCCTGCACAATACCCGACGATGGGATAAGAAAGGTCGTGGATGTGAAAGTCTCCCTCCAGGTGAGCTTTTTTAATTTTCTCCGAGTAGAGCTGGTTGAGGGCAAAATTAGCCAACACCTCACCTGAAACTCTGGCATTCAATCCAGAAAAACTCGTGACGCCTTCGTTACTGTTCTCTCTGATTTTCCAATCCAAATCGTCTATATAGTCTTTTATCAGTCTTTCCAGATTGATCCCTATTTTTTTGGCTTCGCGGATATCCTTGTGTCTTTCTCGATACAAAATATAGGACTTGGCTATTTCATGATATCCCTGCTTCATCAAAACCATCTCTACGATATCCTGAATTTGCTCTACAGAGGGAATGGTGTATCCGCCGAACTTATCTTCGATCATGAAAGTGACGATATCGGAGATACTCCTTGCAGCCTGCTTATCCAAGATGCCGTGGGATTCCATGGCTTTGTAAACAGCGGTTGTGATTTTTTCCTGAACAAAGTCGACCACTGTACCGTCCCTCTTTTTGATTCTTGAAATAACCTGCCTCATGAGAATTCTCCTTTTTCCAACTGAAACGAATTTTTGAACAATACAACCAGATCTAGTGTTATTTACTGGAATTTAATACTAAATGTTGTATCCGCGACAACAAATTTATCTAGAAGAGATAGAGCTTGTCAAGTCTTTTTTTTAATTTTGGCGAATTTTCAAAAAAAAGATGGATAGGTATGAGTCTATGATAGAATAGAAACGAAAAAATGTCTATATCGAGGCAACAAATGATAACTTTTACCATTCAAACCCACTCCCGGGAAGAGCTCATTGACATCACTGCCAAGGTAAAGGAAACCATCGATTCCGAGGGCGTAAGGAGCGGGATGTGCTGCGTTTATGTTCCCCACACCACAGCAGGAGTGACCATCAACGAAAACGCCGATCCCTCAGTCAAAACGGATATCTTGATGACACTCAGAAACATTGTTCCTGATTCACTCCCTTACACCCACGCCGAAGGAAACTCTCCTGCCCATGTCAAAGCGACATTGGCAGGATCATCCGTCTCCATCATTGTTGAAAATGGAAATCCTGCATTGGGCACCTGGCAAGGCATCTACTTCTGCGAATTCGATGGGCCGAGAAGCCGCAAAGCATACGTCAAGGTGACGGCCGCGTGATCCGAACCGTACAAACCGTATAAAAGACGATCCAATCGAAAAAGAGTTGGATTTCCAGCTCGTGTATATAAATTATTCAGAGATGCCAGAAGGAGTGGTGAAACATCCTGTCCGAATACAGGATTAGACAGAAAGGCCTCTGCTTCTCAGCACGTCCCCGAGATCGGTCTGCGGTCCATAAAGAATCGTATCAATTCCAACCTTTTTGGCTCCCTCTATATTCTCTTCAATGTCATCGATGAAAACACACTCCTCAGCCCGAGCTTCAGCCTTTTTTATGGCTTCTCTATAAATCTGGGGATGAGGCTTCAGATATCCCACCTCAAAAGAGAGCACATATTCATCAAAAATAAGAATTTCTGGGAATGCCTTCTTGATAAACGTAAACCGCTTCTTATCTGTATTAGAGAGCAGGATCAGCTTGTATCTGTTTTTCAATCCAGCCAAAATATCCAACACAGGAACATTCAAGGAAAAAATATCACAATAAATCATAAAAAATGTTTTCTGATCCACCTTGGCATCGAGTCTCTGAATGACTTCTCTGTAAAAGTCCTCAGGACTGATTTTTCCGGTATCGAAGGAACGGATGAGGTCTCTCTGCTCGTGGACACGCTCGGCAATTTCTGAAGCAGTGACCGGACAGAATTCGGCTATTTTCCGGAAAAAAATATGATTATCGAAAAACAGGATGACCTTACCTAAGTCGGATATCACACTTCGTATCATTTCTGAAAAACTCCTTTATTCCATTATCTTGAATGAATCATCTTATACCAGAAATGACGACTCCGCTCAAATTCAACACCTGGGTGTAGGCGCCCAATTTTTTGATATTTTCATCGGAAGTCAGGTAGCAAGAATGCTTCCGTTCTGGATAATTGCTTTTTTGACATCCCACTTTTCCTATGGTATAAGCGGTGGACATACAATCCTTAGGATGCTCTTTTGACTCGAGGAGGCATACCATGTCAAATCCACATTCTGGAAGCAGAGGAACAGCAAACGTTTGGACCATTCTTATTCTATTCGCTGTTGCCCTTTTGGTCTTTGGCGGGGCTTTCGCTCTCTATTATTTTAAGGGTGCCCAAAGAATAACCACGAAGGAAATAGAAGCGGCTGAAAAGATTATTGGACTGCAATTCACCCAGAAGGAAAGAAAAATGATGCTGGATAATTTAAAAAGGAACCTTCAGAGCTACGCACAGATGCGAGAAGTCAAGCTGGAAAACCATGTTCCCCCCGCCGTCCTGTTTTATCCCCTTCTACCCGGGATGTCAGTGGATAAAGAATTCTTTCCTGTCTCTTTTTCCGGGGAATCGGACATCGCGGTTCCTGAAAATCCCGAAGATCTGGCCTTTTATCCGGTAACGGTTCTGGCCCAGTTGATTCAATCACGACAGATGACCTCTGTCGAGCTTACTGAACTCTATATCAGAAGGTTGAAAAAATATGATCCCATTCTGGAGTGTGTGATCACCTTGACCGAAGACCTTGCCCTCAAGCAGGCCAGAAAGGCAGACGCCGAGATCGAAGCCGGCCACTACAGGGGCCCTCTTCACGGAATTCCATGGGGCGCGAAGGACCTTCTTGCAACCAAAAGGATCAAAACTACCTGGGGAGCTATGCCGTACAAGGATCAGGTCATCGACGAGGACGCAACCGTGGCCAAACGACTTGAGGAGGCAGGGGCTGTTTTAGTGGCCAAACTCACCATGGGCGCACTTGCCATGGGAGATGTGTGGTATGGAGGCAAGACAAAAAATCCTTGGAATCCGGAGCAGGGATCCAGTGGATCCTCGGCAGGATCTGCAGCCGCAACATCCGCAGGTCTCGTCGGATTTGCTATCGGAACAGAAACCATGGGTTCGATCGTCTCTCCATCCAACCGCTGCGGAGTGACGGGGCTGCGTCCTACCTATGGCCGCATAAGCCGATCAGGCGCCATGGCCTTAAGCTGGACCATGGATAAAATCGGGCCAATCTGCCGCAGCGCAGAGGACTGTGCTCTGGTTTTCCAGGCGATCTATGGACCCGATGGAAAAGATCTGACTGTGCTGGATCTTCCCTTTACGTGGAATCCTTCTCAAGATTTGACGGAAATCCGAGTCGGATATCTAAAAAAGGCATTTGAACGCGACTACAAAACAAAGAAAAACGATCAAGCAGTGCTCGAAATCCTTGGCCAGCTGGGTATCGAACTGACCCCGTTCGAACTGCCAGATTTTCCCGCCAGAGCAATATCTCTCATTCTGCGTGCCGAAGCCGCAGCAGCCTTCGACGAGCTGACACGGAGCGGAAGAGATGACCTCCTGGTAAGACAAAGCCAGGGAGCCTGGCCTAATATCTTTCGTCAGTCAAGATTTATTCCAGCCGTGGAATACATTCAAGCCAACCGACTCCGGACCCTTCTGATGCATCAGATGGCCGAGAAAATGAAAGATATCGATGTTTATATAGCTCCCACCTACGGAAGCGCAAATCTTTTGATTACGAATTTGACTGGTCATCCCGCTGTCGTGGTGCCCAATGGATTCGACGAAAAGGGAAATCCCACCAGCATTTCTTTTATTGGTAGTCTGTTCGAAGAGGCGAAAACTTTACGGCTGGCTAAAGCTTTTCAAGATGCGACAGATTTCCATCTGAAGCATCCGAGACTCAAAGATTAATCCATTTGTTTTGTGGCTACAGCAGAGGCAGATATCCCTATACTTTCTACAGAAAGAAGACCTTCCAGCCGTTCCTCAATCCATTCCAGCTCTGCTTTCACCAAATTTTCGTAACCGTCCGGAGGAGTCGGGACAGTCATTTCAAAGAGGAGATTCTTCCCATCGAATTCAATATTCTCTAAAGTAACGTCCGTAAAAAAACCCGAGGATTCGCTGATGGTTCCCGATAAATCTCCATCGGTCTTCTCGATAGTAAAAGAAAGATAATAATACTCCCCTCCTGCATCCACCTCCATATCCCAATCTCCCAGAATCATGCTGTAGTCGACTTGATCCTGACCATTCAAGAATGAAAAACTGAGCAGCCAAATGAGGAGCAACCAGCCAAACGAAAAAAGGATGTTTCTCTTTCCCATTTCCTTAGCCTCCTTTCTGGAGAAAAAATGACACGTCTCTCTTCCTTGAATAAACCAAGATATTCAGGAGATCTCCCTTGCTCTGACCAAATGGTTGGAATGGGTTAAAATGCGATCGGATTATCAGAAAAGACCGGCAAAAACAACATCAGCATGAAACATCTCCCGCGTTCTGCGTCTTTCACTCCAATCTACCGTTTCTTTCAAATTCATATAAAACCAGAATTTATCAAAAAGTCTCAGTTTTTTCAGGTAATAGTTCCCGAAATCGGTAAAGCTATCGACCAATACTTTTCCGATTTCCGCTCCTTCCTCGTCCAAAACTGTAATCACATCGCCCCCGTTTGTTTTCTCCAATCTCCCATAAACCTTTATCCGTTCTTTCTCCTCCCATACACTCTTCTTATCATAGGAAAGATCCTCAAGAGTTTCAAAATCTCCTCGTGCGCTCAAGTCCAAGAAATCCTCAAGAACAACGTCTTCTGTCCTGGTGAAGATATTCCTCCAACTGCCGTCCTCTTCCTTTATTTCTAGGGTATTGGCTATGAGTACCGAAGGTCTTTCAGGAGAGATTTCTCCCTCTCCCCTCACTTGTTTGTCAACTAGAGTTTCTGTGCCGCCCGTCTCCAAGTTTCCTTGGACCACAATGTCAAAGCCGCGAGCTTCAGGGACGAAAACATATTTTCCCACCACAACTTTCACCGTTCCTTCAAAAGTAATTATTCCTTCTTGCTCAACAGCTTCCTCCTCACTAGGTTCTGCTTCCTCGCCCCTCTGACAGGCAACGGGTGCGAAAGCGACTAACAAAAAAGCGAGCAGTGTCGAGCCAATGAGTCGAAAAATCACATCTCGTTTGTTCATTTGAAAAACCATTGCTCATACCTCCAATGCTTTAATCCCGGGCACCAATCGTGGTTGTCCATTGAGGAGATAGTGTCTTAGCCCTGAAAAGATATGCCTTCTCAGGGTCGAAGATATTTTATACCATTGAAGGTTAGAAAAGTAAAGAAGAAATTATCCTTACTTCTTTCTCACTCTACTTTTCGCTCCTGAGCGGGACGAAGAACGAGACACAGAGGAGCGTGCAGGAGAGGAACGAGAAACGTTCACTCGCGAAGGGCTCTTGAAAGATCGAGTCGATGAAGAGCGTCTTGAGGAGGAAATCCTTTTTGACGAAGATGATTTATAACGGGGAGAGGAAGATTTGATTCCGGTTGAGGACCTCCTCGGCGCCGCATATGAAGATCTGGAAGAGGGTCTGGGCTGATAGCTCAGACTTCTGGATGACGAAGAAGACGGAACTCTGTAGGAACTCGATGAGCGGGATTTGGACGAAGAGACAGAGCTGGGAGAATATCTTGTGAAGGGACGATAAGAATAAGTGGATCTGCTCGGAGATAATTTGTCCGCTTGTCCAGAGACCGAGATTCTGCTTCTGCTCTTTGGCGAGCTTTGACTGGGATATCTTCTGATCTTCTGAGGCGCAGGCGTACTTCGGGAATATGAACGGGTTATTTGTTTGCTTCTTCTCGGAGAAGAGGCGCGGTTTCTGCTGGAATAGACTCCACTTTTGCCTGGACTGCTGTCTGTTCTGGAAGGATAGACCCTTATTCCTGATCGGGAGGGAGAACTCCCAGCAATTCGCGACCTGTTGGCAACTCCTGCAGATCTCTCTGGCAGCGAAGACCGGCCCCTCGAGGTTTCGATCTTTCTGACTGAAGAAAGACCGCTCTTGCTGACTTTCTCTGAGCCGATGGATCTTTGGGTGGTTCTGGTCGGACTGGTTCCAGGCCCAATCGAAGGAGACCGGAGTGTTCCTGTTGAGGAATAGCTCCTGGAAACTCGCCGGATGTTCGACCTGGACAACGCCTTTGCCGCTTGAGAACTCTTCAGGCTCGACGGATTCGCCTTCGGGCGGATTTTGGGCTGGGTAGAGGAAAGAGATATCTTACTCAGACGCGTCACCGTGGAGCCGCTCAGAGCAGCCCTGGAGACATGATGGGCACTGAGTTGATTCTTGTGGACAACGGTCAAGGCCCGTGAATGAGCAGGATAATATCTATCAGAGTAGCGCCCGTAAAAGGTGTTGTTGATGATGACGACAGGACGGTTGTAATAGCTCAACGGACACCATCCAATATAGTCATATCCGCTGTACCAATGCACCCAGGCTGGACTCCAGTATCTTGTGGGAATCCAATACCAACCTAATCCCCCTCTCCAGTGCCAGCGTCCGTAATGAGATACGCACCACCCCCAGGGTTCGTAAGATACCCATGTCCACCCACAGATGGGAAACCAGGTCCACCGTCCATGGTAATACGGCCTCCAGGTGTGATGATAGACATCCGGGACCCAGACGTAACCGTAGGGCCGCTCATAAACCCACTGGCCGTAATAGGCCAGCTCTGCTTCATACTCATAAAGCTCCGTAGGCAGGTAAGACCTGCTCACATATCTGTTTTGAAAGATGTCCCGGCCTCTGTTCCACTCCGAAAAACTGTCCTCGTAACCGGCGTAGCTATAACTGGGCCCTGAAGTAAAATATCCATTGGCAGTAACCAGAGTTTCTCCTGAGTGGATCAGCTCAGAGCCTTCTTCTCCGGCTGCCTCCAAAGAGCCCTGCGCTACGTAGGCCACGGTTTCTCTATTTTCCTTGACCTCAAAACGGTATAATCCTTCCTCCAAGATATAAAAAGATCCATCCGGGCTGTGGACTTCAAAGCCTCTTTCCCATTCCAAGGAGTTTATCCGCAGGTAAATGTTCCCAGAAAGCAAGTGAAGACTTACAGTATCATCTCCTCTTTGGGGAAACCTGACGAAGTCGATTTGGGTGAAATCGTCGATGCGCAGGTAGTTTTTCTTTCCAAAATGGATCTCAGCCCGGCCATCCCTTGTCCCCAACTTGTCACCCTGGACAAGAGGCAGATTGACCGTCCCTTCTTCATAACCCTGATCCTCAGCCCTCTGGATATACACATCACCCTTCACATAGTTCAGGCGTGAAAAACTGTAGGCATAGTAATCTTCTTGGTAGGAGAAACCAAAAGCTGACAAAAAGACCAAACAGAAAACAAATACCGTTATTTTTCTCATTTTTTCTCCTTTCCACACCACAGGAAAAGCAAATTCCATGCCACTTTTTTTCCCTGGAACGCGTATTGGCTCTTGTCCTCATTTAAGGACAAGTGCCCTCTGAAGTATTACAAGGACTTTGCAGATCGCTTCAGATATGTTTTTTTTATTTCACATCCTTTTGGCGATGCCGAATCTGATCCAAAGCCACGGCAATCACAATGATAGCGCCGATGATAATTTCTTGAATGTAATTCGGCCAACCCATCATTGTGCAGCCATTTCTTAAAAAGGACATGATAAAAACACCGATCATGGAACCTAAAATGCTGCCTGCCCCTCCACTCAGACTTCCTCCTCCTATGACAACGGCTGCGATGATATCCAATTCAAGGCCCACTGCAACTGTAGGATCTCCTACGGTCAGCCTAGAAAATTCCATAACCCCGCCCAGGCCACAAAACAAGCCAGCCAGAGTATATACCAAAATCTTGGTTTGTGGTATCCGGATTCCACATAGACGAGCAGTGGCTTCGTTCGACCCTACGGCAAAAACATGTCTTCCAAACACAGAATACCGCAAAATCACTGCGAGGATCACGGCAAAAACAATCATGATCCATACCCCTGGAGCTAAAAGCATCCATGAAGGATGGGGACTTTTGGCCATTAGCTCATTGACCCAGGTAAGCGGCGCATCTATCTTTTGATTTCCGGCTATCCACTTCGCCACCCCTCTGGCGATTCCCAACATTCCTAAAGTGACGATGAAGGGAACCAAGCGCAGAGAAGTGATCAGGATGCCGTTGGCAAATCCCACCAATCCTCCAGTCCATATCCCCAGAAGAAGGGCAAAAAAAGGAGGAAATCCTGCATTTATAGCAAAGGCAGTGATCACACTGGCCAAGGCAATATTGGATGCGGCAGATAGATCGATGCCCCCACTGATGATGACGAAAGTCATCCCCAGCGCCCCCAACGCGACTATAACGGATTGTGTGGCCACACTCTTGAGGTTGGATATCCTCAGAAACCGATCTTGGACTTCTGGGAGAGAAGAGAAAATGGCCAAAACCAAGATGAGGCCCAGAAAAGGTCCCAGCCAATTCATCAATACTTGAATCCTGCCTTTTTCCTTCTTCATGACCTTATCTAAACTGATTGCCTTAAGGTGCGGTTCAGGAACTTCGTCCAAGCGTCGCCGCCGTCATGAGACTCTGGGTATCCCACTCCCCCGCTGAACGGAAATCGACCTGTCTTCCTCTATGGAAAACCGCAATCTTATCACAGACACCGATGAGTTCGGGAAAATAGGAACTCACAAAAACAATGGCTTTCCCTTCCGCAGCCAGCTTTCCCATCCCTCCATAAATCTGAGCCTTGCTCAAAACATCGATTCCCCGAGTCGGTTCATCCAGAAGAAGGATTTCTGCTTTCTGATGGAGGAGACGCGCGAAGGCAACCTTTTGCTGGTTTCCCCCGGAAAGAGTAAAAATAGGCTGATGAGGATCTTGAGCTTTAATCTTGACCCCTTCTATGTTTTCCTCCACAGCTTTTTTTCGCCTCTTCAAATTGAGAAAGCCAAATCTCTGATAGGGGGAGAAATAACTGAGAGTGAGATTATCTGCGATGGAGAGAGAAAGAGCCAATCCCTCCTCTTGTCTGTTTTCACTCAAAAGACCCATCCCCTGACCGATCCTTAACCAAGCCGTGCCCTTCGTACTTTCTATCCCGCCGACTTTCAAAGAACCCTTTTCTATATGGTCCAGCCCAAAGATCGTCCGTAATGTTTCGGTTCGTCCTGCCCCGATCAATCCGGCAACTCCCAGTATCTCGCCGCGCCGAAGAGTCATATCTACAGCTTCCTGCATCTTCCTCCCCTTCAATCCGTTCAAACGAAGAACGACATCTCCGATGGCATGCTCCACCTTCGGAAACATCTCAATAAATTTCTGTCCGACCATCATCTGCACAAGATCATCCAAACTGGCGTCCTCCATTGGCCCGGTATGGATTTTTTTCCCATCTCTGAGCACGGTGAACCGGTCGGCAACTTCCTGCACCTCTTCCAGAAAATGGCTGATATAGATAACACTCACCCCTTGATTCTTCAATCTCTCGATGATTTGAAACAGGCGTTCGGTATCTTCTAGGGTCAGGCTGCTGGTCGGTTCATCCATGACCAATATTTTTGCCTCTCCCACTAAAGCCCTGGAGATTTCAACGATCTGCTTCGCTCCCACGCTCAATTTCTTCACCCGGAGATGAGGGGATATCTCCGAATGATGGACGAGCTCCAAAGCCTTGTTCACCTCTCGGAGCGTTTTTTTTCTCTGTAAAAAGCCCATCTTGTGGACTTCCCTTCCCAGCATAATGTTCTCTTCAACGGTAAGATCTGATGCGAGGTTGAATTCCTGATAGATCATGGAAATTCCTTTCTTTCTGCTGAACAACGGATTCAAGGGAAAGAAAGGTTCGCCATTCAAGCGAATTTCACCTGAATCAGGCTTTATGGCGCCGCTCAAAATCTTAACCAGCGTACTTTTTCCCGCTCCATTTTCTCCGATAAGTGCATGGACTTCTCCCCGCTTCAGGTCAAAATTCACGCCATCCAATGCACAGGTGGCCCCGAAACTTTTGCTGATGTGTTCCATCTGAAGTAAGATAGGGGAAGAGGAGAATCTTTCCTGCATCAATCTTTCATAAAATCAGGCCTCAACAAAGATTCTATTTCGGGATCGTCCATATTTTCTTTCGTGATCATATGAACTCCGGTATCGATCCGCTTCTCGATAGATTGGCCCTGCAGGTAGCGGACCATCTGCCGCACACCCAAATATCCCATCCTTACCGGGTCTTGATGCACTAAGCCCTGTATATGGCCGTCTTTCAATCCTTGGATGAGTTTGGGGCTGCTGTCAAAACCGATAAAAACAATTTTTCCGGCCTTTCCCGCTTCCTGGAGAGCACGGAGTGTCCCGAACGTACTGGATTCATTAGGACAGAAAATTCCATCCACATCTGGAAAACGATTGATGAGGTTTTCGGCCAACTGATATGCTGTTTCTGTTGTGGTCCCTGCATACTGATCCTGCACCAGGAAAGATATCCCCGGAAATTCCTGGACGATGGTTCGTTGGAATCCATTTTCGCGTTTTGTGGTGCTGGCCGAACCGACTTGATAGCGGATGAGAAAAATGTTTCCTTCCCCATTCAGAAGCTCTCCCATTCTCTTAGCGGCCAATACGCCTCCTCTGTAGTTGTCAGTGGCCACGAAGCCTATGAAATCCTCTCCCTGAAGAGCTGAATCTATGATCACTACGGGAATATGTTCCCTGGTGGCATCCCTGACCGGGCGCATCAGAGCTCGGTCATCCAAGGGAGCAAGTACAATTCCATCCACGCCGCGGCTGATGAAATCTTCGACAACGGTTATCTGTTGGGCTCGGTCATCTTCCTTCTGCGGGCCTTTCCATAAAATTTCCACGTCCAATTCTTCTGCCGCTTGACGCGCTCCTGCATGAATGGATTTCCAAAATTCATGGGTCATTCCTTTTGGAATGACCGCAATCTCTAGTCTCTCGCCTGATTGCGGAAAGGAATCCCCCCTTTTTTTCCCGTCACTGCAAACCACCAGCCCTGAAAACACAAGAAGAAGAAAGGCCAACCCGACCGCTCGTTTTTTCATACAATGAGTATACCCAGTAAATGTCTGCCGGTCAAAAAAAATCTGGGAAAAACTCGACAGTATGTGAGGCAGATGAAAAAGACATCTGGGAAATGGAGGGAGACAGGATTCTTCCCTTTCTGCTGGTCTCGGGGAGGGAGATGTCCTGCCAGAACGAAGGAAGAAGCTCCTCAGGGGAGGTGCCGCTTCCTCCTTCGTGTCTTAACTGTCAGCAGAAAGTCTTTGAAAAACGGCTTGAGCCAGAGAACGTCAAGCCTTTTTCAGGATAGGCATCCCTGTTCTTTGGGTTTCGACAACTTTGTAACCAGCAGGGACCGAATCCAAAGCGCCCGGTCTGATATCACGGGCAAAGAAGTAGATTCTTTGTGTCCGACCACCCTTGAGGTTCACATCCTTATAATGGAGGAAGTACTTAACCCCCTTGGAATTAGTGAATTCATAAGCCATTGACTTTACCTCCGGTTTAAATTCTTAATTTATAGTGCCAAATTCGATAACGCGACGAAGGGCTTCAATGGATGTGCTGTCTCTTTCATCTTACTTTGCGTTGTTTTGTGAAGCTCTTAAAAGATTTCCTTGGGTCAAATTTGAACAGCCCTGACCAATTTTTTATACAAAAACAGGGGTTGTGTCAAGACAAAATTAAAAAATATAAAATTTTTAAAATTTTTATTTACAAAGCCTTTTTTTTTGTTATAATGGATATGGTTCTCTTTTGCGGGCTGGAGAGAACCCCCACCTTTTTGGTTCCCATCATCAACCCCCCTTTTGCTGACAACAGCCCGCACCCCTTTTAAAGGAGTGCTATTCCATGCTCACCGACGATAGACTCGAGGGAAGATACCGAAGAATCTATAGCCAACTTTCATCTCTCCTTCCAAAAGCCAGCAGCCCGATATCATGCATGGCAACAGTGGCAGCTCTCCTCCATCACAAAATGCCCCATTTTTTCTGGACTGGATTCTATGTTCTTCAGAACGGCGAGCTCACTGTCGGACCCTATCAAGGCCCCTTGGCCTGTCAAGTTCTCGAGAAGAATAAAGGGGTTTGTTGGGCAGGGATTCTTCAACGGTCCACCTTAGTCGTGCCCGACGTTCATGCATTCTCTGGCCACATTGCCTGCGACAGCCGGTCGAATTCAGAAATCGTGATCCCTATGTTCGACAGAAACAGACAACCATGGGGAGTGCTGGATGTGGACAGCCGAAAATATGACGCTTTCTCTGAAATTGACAAAAAGTGGCTGGAGAAGATTGCCGGTCTTTTGAAGCCTATTTAGAGGCTCTGTTCCAAAGTGACAATCTCCATTACATCAACGGGATGATTTGGATCTCCAGCGATCATTTATTCAGAATAATGCATGATGACACGAATGATGGCCTGTTCGCACACCCTGCAATAAGCCTTATCGCCTTTGGTGAACATCAGACAATCCAACATCGGACGATAAAGTCCTTGTGCAGAATATCCTGCTCCCTCAAAAGCACCCACCTTTCCCCGATATTCGCTCTGAGCCAGGTAAGCATCGATCTTATCCGCATGTTCTCGCGAAAGCCTCTCCGATTTTTGCTCGATTTTATCGATCTCATCCTGAGGCGCCCCTCTTCTTTTCATATCGGCAATCTTTTGATTGATCTCCTGACGAATCTTCTGATAATCCAAATCCATCTTATCGAAGGCTTCTTTTTCCCAAGGAGTGGGGATACTTATCCCAGGGCTGACAAAGTCCTTCCATTTCAGGTTATCAGGATCGAGCAGGGCCGTGATGTTGGGTTCTGTAGGCTCCACACCTTTTGGATAAAACTCGTTGTAAGCGACAGAGGATGTGTAGTATTCATCTCCGAGACCAGCGAATGAATGGCCGAACTCATGAAGAAAGAGATATCTATGCCACTGGTTATCTGCAGTAAATGTGCAAAAAAGGTTATATATCCCTCCTCCCCCATACCGATCGTGATTCACCATGATGAATAGAGCGTCGTAGGGAACATGGGCCCCTATATCTCTTAGAGCCTCGTTTTCCTCGGTCAAGAGATAGCGCTCAGAGCCAAGGGAGTTGAAGGACGCTCCCAGTGCAGTCTTTTTATAAATCCCCCGCCGCGGCTCGTCACAACCGCTCTGTTGAGATGGTTTGAAAACTCCAAATATATTGAAACGTTCTCTATAGGAAAAATAGGGCTCCTGGCTGAAAAAAATGTCAGAGAACCGTTTGAAATCAGCACGCACTTTCTCCTCTTCATTCGAAGTGTATCCCTCTGCGATGATAGCCACATCCACTTTCCTGTGTGGATGTCCATTTTTGACAACTTCGAAGGCTTTCACATCATTATCCAAAGGATCCCTTCGGACAGCAACACTCGCCGGATCGATGACCTGGCTGAAGAACGGAACGAGTGCATTCTTCCTGTCGCGGACTTCGAGCACAAACCTGATCTTATTTTTGGGATAAGGAATGACAGCAGTCTCATGGTAGGTCCTCCTCACTCCCTTTAAGGCAGCATCCGTAGTCTTGTATTCACCGAAATAGCTGTCAAATCCTTTTGAAAAGACCAACTTATCAGACGATAGATCGTAGACCTTGACAGAGTATCGACCGTTGTCAAAGGTGTCGATGAGATGATTCACACTTCCCGCCCAAGCCCCCTGTTTGTAAACCTGATCGATGGTTGCACTCTCTTCCTTTGCATCACCCATATGGAAGTAATCGATTCTCATGGTTTTATCCATGAAATATGGTTCGAAATTGTCAGGGAGTGGGTCAAAAGAAGCAAAGGCCAGAAGAAGGAGCGACAAAACTGAAATGTTAATCCTGTTCATGATTCCTCCTTTCTGTCTGTTCTTTTCAACAACACAGCTCTTCCTAAAATTTCCATGATGACCTTTACGGCCGCGGAGGCCGTAATCCCAGAACGATCCCGGTCCGGATTGACCTCTACCACATCCAAACCCACGATCTGTGCATTCAAGGAATGGATCATACCGATAACCTGTCTGGTGGAGAGTCCTCCAGGTTCGTGGTGCGATACGCCAGGCGCAAAGGCTGGATCGAGAGCATCCATATCAAAAGAAATATAAAGGGGATTGGAAAAATTCAAAACGATCTCCTCCTTCAAATCCTTCATCTCGATCATGCGCACTCCGTGTCTTTCCGCTAATTCCTTCTGCTGACCGATCGCCGCCCTTATCCCGACTTGGGTCAAGTTCCCGGCCAATCCCTCTTCCATAATTCGAGCGAACGGGCAGGCATGGGAATACCGATCGCCATAGAGCTCTTTATACAGGTCAGGATGGGCATCGAAAAGAAGGATGTCCAGGTTCCTGTATTTCCACGAGAAGGCCTTGACGCTCGGATAGGAAATCGAATGATCACCTCCCAGAATGATGGGGAAGGCGTTGGTATCCAAAATTTCTCTAATCTTTTTTTCGATTCTCGAAAAAACTTCCTTGAAGGAACCCGACACATCGATATCGCCAAGGTCCGCAATTGTCGTTTCCTCCTCTAGGTCGATGCCAGATTCTGTCCAGGCATTGATGGCTTCCTCGGATGAGGCCTCACGTATGGCGCGGGGCCCTTTAGCCGCTCCTTTGAGAAAGGACGATTTTTCGTCAAAAGGGATACCCAGAATCGCAAATTCATACTCTCGAGTTTTTTTTACAGCACCGCCGAAATCTGTCATCAGTCTCTTTTAAAAAAATTTTCCCGGTTAAAAAATTATATCCGAATGACGCACAAATTCAAACTCTCGGCAATCACTCCCCGATCCTAGACCTTCCCTTCAGTTCTCTTCCCTGAAGAAAGCCAAGGCAGCAAAGCTGACTGCAGATTGAGTCTCCTCTTCCATCCAAAAATCATATCCGAGCAGATGAGCCTTCTTACTCGAAAGGAGCTCCATCAACACGGATAAGGCGGAGAACCCGCACACATTGTACCGATTGCCCATCTTCTGGACTTCTGACCAAAAGGTTTCCAGGTCCCCCCGGCAGATCGCTTCGAGGAGCAGCCGGTCATGCTCTTTGGCCTCCCAAAGAAGAGAAGAAGCCGTCTGGCGGTGTCCGAACTTGGGGCCAATATGGGAAAAGTCCACTCCCGTAACAATCAGTGTTTCTGAGGATTCCTCATCTGTGTATTGTTTGAGCACAGAGACAAAATCAGCCATCTCTGGGATTTCCGACGGCCTGGAAACGTCAGCGGGAACTCCATGAAACGACCCACAGAGTATGGGGAGCAAAGAAAATTCAAGCCCCAACAGGTGTTGGATAAAAAGAAGTTGGAATTCGAGGGAATGCTCACTCCTATGATCGAAGTCATGGGGAGAGACGACCCCGGAACCCGCCTCCTTCAGCAGTTTTATCCATTCTCTATCCGTTCTCACTTGGCCTAGAGGAGTGGCAAAGTCTTTTTCTGTCAGAGAGAAGAAAGATTCCTGAATGCTGTGTCCTGTTCCAATCAGTAAAATTTTTTTTGGCGAAGACGTCCTTAAGGGGTTGTAAGCTTTGGCATAGATCTTTTTTCCCACCTCCAAATCTATGTGGGGAGCGACTAAAGCGATGACTTCTTCTCTCTCTGCATTTTCGGCAGGATCTTCCCCCGATCCCAAAATCCCATCGAGATAGGCTCGGAGCCTCTTGGGCTCCTGCGGATAGGACTTTCCGGCAAGAAAGGCATCTCTGACCTCGAGACGGGTGTATTCTTCTGTAATCCTTTCTCTCTTCTTCCTGTAACGCGTGCTGTCTATCAAGAAAGCCTCATCGAGCCTGCTCAGCAGAATCTCCACATCAGACTTGCTCACGAACACACCCCCCCGAAGGCGCATCAATTCCAACTGAATATCCTGTATATCTTTTTTTCCATCGATCAGGCTGATAACCTGAAGAGCCACCCCTCGGAGAATAACCGGATCCTTTATGAGTCCCAGAGAATCTTTGACCAAAAGAACATTCTCATTCTCATAGCGGGTGGGAATGAAGTCGATGTCCCTTCTCAACTTCGGAATGTTCACTTTATCCATCCATTCTCTGTTCTGTATGCACTTCAGATATCTACAACGAATGGAAACAAAAAGCAACCTCGCCTGATCTGCAAGCATGCAATTCCACGGCTGACGGACCATTCCGCTCATGATTTGAAATCCGGAAACAGCAAAGGAAAAGAGAAAAAAGGTTTAAAGTGGCCGGGATACAGGCCAATGAGAAAAAGAGGCGGGAGAGGAAACCGCCTCCCTCTCCCTTTTCATAACCTTAGGCACCCTGGATGAGAATCGCCGGCATATCGCCTGGTTCATCGTCTCAGGATTTTGGCACATACCATCAGGCGGATCAATCACCTCATGCGGTGATTCCAAAGATGATTTTCTCCCACCCTTTTCTTTTGTTGAAAAAATATCTATAATGCTAAACTGAATCTCCCAAAAGAACTCCAACACCTTGCTGTGACAACAATTTAAACCGATAATGACACATATAAATCTGAATCGTCCGCAACAGGAGCATTCTGAGATAGCACAGTGAGATAGAGTCTGAGATGCCAGGGATGCATGGATTGTTTGTAAATGATCCAGATTATATAACGAAAAAAGGAGAAGCAATGGAAAAGATCAAAAGTATTCAATCAAAAGAAGATGCCATCAAACTTCTGAATATTGCCCTGGAGCATGAATGGGCAGTGAGTTTTGAATACACCATTCATGCGTATTCCATGCCCAAAGGAAAATTTTTCTACCAGGATCCTATCTTGAAACGCCTGCAAGATGTGCGGGCTCAGACCATCCAGATAGGCATCGATGAGATGTACCATTCCCTTCAACTCGGTATCATCATCACCCAGATGGGAGGCACTCCCTCTTTTAAAACTGACGAGGTCATTCGTTATCCTCGAATCATGGACAACCTTAAAAGAGATAAAGAGACAGAAGATATGGTTACGGCACTCTACCAGGATGCAGAGTTCGCAGAAGGTTCGTTCCCCAAGGTTCAGAACATGGTTCTCAACATCTCCTATGACGAAGTGCGCCACTCCGACCAGTTCGTGGCCATGATGGAAGCTATGAGAGCAGAAGGAGCAGAAGAGGCTCTCTGCTATCCGCCCAGTCCAGAAAGTTCGCAAAAAGAAGAGGTCCAGCTCCTTCATGAAATCATGCGAGATGAAAATGAATTGATGCACCGGTATCTCAAATACGTCATCATGTTCAGTGAGCACCAAGACCTTTGCCAGCGTCTGTTTAAAAACTCTATCGACCATATGAGAAATTGGGATAAAAACTCGGGGATCCTGATCAAGATGGGAGATGTCATTCGAATCGAAAATGCAGCGAAGGATGAAACAGGTAGAGAAAAAAGCGCCTCTCCAATGCCGTCCTTATATCCAGGTGAAAATCGTCTTTCCGCCTTGGAAACACTGATTCCTGCCGAGAACAACCTGATCGCGAAATACGAAAAACTGCTTTCTATGGTACCCGAAGGGGAAATCAAGGATCAGCTCGAAAAGCATCTGGGATGGGACAGGGAGCATGTCTTCACCCAGGAGTGGCTTTTAACAAATGCCCGGAAGATCAAAGGATTGAAATAGGATTTTCTGCCGCCCCCAGTTTGTGTCTTCCTTAGGCCTTTGACTGGATTTTCTTTCTTCAAGAATGGAGCGCTCCAGCGGATGTTCCGTGGGAAAAAATCATCCTGGATTAGGGCGTCTTGAAAAGCTCCAGATAAGCCCGGAGGATCGGTTCACCCCATAGCAGGCAGAAGAAAGCAGCAGGTGCTAAAAACGTTCCGAACGGCAGAGAATACTGAAAATCTTTCTTTTTAAAAAGGACGAGAAGGACGCCGATCACTGCCCCGACAAAAGAAGCCAACACGAGGGTAAAAAGGGTAAGCCTCCATCCCAGGTAAGCCCCTATGAGAAGCATCAGTGTCACATCTCCCATGCCCAGGCCTTCTTTTTTTCGAAGAAGATAATAGGCTCCGTACACGAAGAGGAGGAACCCTGCTCCTACCACCGCTCCTATCAGAGCCTGCTTCAAGTTCAAGTCCGAACGGAACAGGGAATACACTAAGGCTAAAGCCAAGCCCGGGAGAGTGATTTCGTCAGGAAGAATTTGGTGATAATAATCTATGAATCCCAAAACAATCAATGCACTGGCGAAGAGGCAGGAAGCAAAAAAGGGAAGTCCAAGAGAGTATCCATGATGTTGATAGACGAGGACGAAGCTCAGAGGAGTCAAGATTTCGACAAGCAGATAGGTGAAAGGAATTTTTGCCCCGCAGTACCGGCATTTTCCACCCAGAAAAAGATATGAAAATACAGGGATGTTGTCATAGATTTTTATCTGTCTTTTGCATTGAGGACAGGACGAGGGGGGTCTTAAAAGACTCATGCCCAGGGGGAGACGGTGGATAACGACATTGAGGAAACTTCCCCAGGCCATTCCAAAGAGAGCGATGATGACTATCTTTTCCACCATTTTGTTTGCGACTCGACCTCGCCCTTTTCAGGATCGTAGAGATAATCGTTCCCGTCCAGATCTCTCGGGAGAATGTCCAATATTCCGGTTTCGACCAGACGGTCGAGGCTTCGAGGATTTTTCCCATACTTTTGTCTGTATTCCTCGATAGCTTTTTCGATCCGTTTTGCATCCATAACCGACTTGACCTGATACAGATGGTTAGATGCGATTTTTTTGATGCGTTCTTCCTCGGCGGTTTGATAGACTTCGAGCCAGCTCTGCCATGCTGTCTCATAGTCCATACCCTTGAAGGCCGCGTTGGCATACAGTCTTTTGGCTATGGGGGGAGCATCCGGGATCTCCATGGTTTTCTTGTAGTACTCTCGTGCCAGTTCATAGTCCTTCAGCACCATCTGGGCATAATGACCCGCCTGGTAAGGAAAGATCCACTGTTCAGGATTTTTCTCCAGACCTCTGTCCAGGACTTTGAAGGCCAGATAAGGATCCCTGGCCTCATACACGGCAATGATCGCGCCCATTTCGTAAGGATCGAGATACCGGGGATCCAGTTCAGCAATGATCGCGAAGATGTGATCCAGATGATCATACCTCTCGGAAATGGAGTAGTTGCTGTAGTATTGAATGGACCAAAGATAAATCAGGTCTGCTGCAAGGGAAGAATATCCGAATGTTGCGTATCTCAAGAACTTCCCTGAGGGAATGTATATGATCGAAGCGCCTGGGATGCTTGCCCGTTCGATTCTGTCTGTCAATATTTTCAGCCCCATGAAGAAAGCACAGCTTACCACAAGAACAGCGGCCAGGATATTTTTCTTCATGGCGTCAGACGAAGTCCCTCCTGCGGAAAACGAGCATGGCTAAAGCCAAAATGAAAACCGTATAAAAAAGGCCATAAAGTGTGGAATACAAAAAGACTTCGGGAGGGATGGGAAGGCTGTGTACGATTTCCGTTTTGAAATTGAAATTTTCCAGGTCAGGAAGAAACGTGTATAAAATCTGGGCGAGGGTCTTGACTGTGCCGGTTTGAATTTTCTGTATCAGATTCTCTAATCCCCAGGAGACATGACCGATCAGATAAAAAGACAGAGAAAAGAGTGTACTCAGGATAGGAGTAGAGAAGCAGGAAAAAAGCATGGCTACGGCCGTTATCAGGCAGAGTTCGAAAAAAATGAACAGGATGGCCACAAACAAGGCCCACTCGATTCGAAAAGCATGAAGAAAAAGCAACACCAGAAAAATCAAGGTCATCAAAACCAGCATGACAAAAAGAGTGAGGACGAGGCCAAAGTACTTGCCTAAAAGAAACTGGTAACGATGGATAGGTTTGGAGAGCAGGGTGTATATGGTCCTCTTGTCGATTTCTTTATACACCAAACCCGTTCCCATTAGAATGGCCATCAGCACACCGAATATTGATATGGAGGCCAGCCCGACATCTGTTATGATTTTGGCCCTATCCCCGACCGTAAGAAGCGCCAAAACTCGAGAGGATATGATGCACACCGCGGCAAAAAACAAAAGAAGGAAGAGGATGCGGTCTCGGATGGCTTCCTTGAACGTATTGAGTGCGATGGCCCGAACCTTCATTTGGATTTTACCGCTCCCACGAAGAGATCTTCCAGCGTCTCTGTTCTGGGAATGAGGGTATGAATCTTCCCCTTTCTTTCTTTTACCCGCTGGAAGACTTCTTCGATCTTCTCTTCGTCAAAGACTCTGAGAAGTATCTTCTCTCCTGCCGCAGAATAGAGCTCTCCGAGTCCTCCGAGTTTGTCGGTGTCCACTCCGGAAAGAGTGACTTCGATAAAAAGCACCTTCTCTGAAATGAGGTCTTGAAGGGGTCCCTGATTGATGATCTGCCCTTCCACCAGAATGGCCACCCGGTCACAGATCATCTCGATATCCTGAAGAATGTGAGAGGAAAGGAATACGGTTCTTCCTTCCTCCTTGAGCTTGACGATCACATCCCTCATCTCCTTGCGTCCGACAGGATCGAGCCCCCCCAATGGCTCATCCAGAAGAACGAGAGAAGGATCGTTGATCAGAGATTGAGCCAGACCGATTCTTTGTAGCATTCCGCGGGAGAATTTACGGAGCTGAAGGTCGGCGGCATGTTTCAAACCGACCATCTCCAGCAGGCGATCGATTTGTCCTTGTTTCTCTTCCTTTTTCACCAGAGTGATGTCGCTGTAGAAACGGAGGAATTCTTCCGCGGTGAGATAATCGTAGAAATAGGGATTCTCCGGAAGAAAACCGATTCTCTGTTTGGCCTTTAGGGATAAATTGGGGTAGCCAAAAATTTCAATCCTCCCCATGTCGGGAAAGATCAGCCCGAGTATACACTTGATAGTGGTCGTTTTGCCTGCTCCGTTGGGTCCGAGGTAGCCGAATATCTCACCCCCTTGGACTTGGAGGGAAACACCTTTAAGGATTTTTTTACGCTTTGGAATGAAGCCGGTTTTGAAGGACTTGTGAAGATCCTCGATTCTCAGTACATTATCCATCAAATGTTTCCTCTATTATAAGTAATTCTTTTATTATTTCAAACGCTTTTTGGTCAGAGAGAGCATATCCAGAATCATGATCGAATGAGAGCATTGGGGAATGCTTTCTTTTTTTTGTTTCCTTGATTTTGGGGACAGCCTCAACTGCAGTCAGTCATGCTGAGAAAATAAACATGGATTCGGAGGGTCTTTCGATTCTGGTGTGTCCTGAAAGATATCTGTGAACAAATGGGATCTATGTCTTTGCTTAGAGCCTGATGATTTTATAGATCTCCCGCCAAGATATGATCTTCAAGACCGCTGGTACGGGCTGCTCGAGCTTCTGGATAGTGGAATTGTACTCCTGGATGTAAACCTCTCTTTTTCTGGTCCCTTCCACTCTTTCCACATCGCCCAGAGTGACTGCTGAACGCGTCTTCGAAGCGAGATCCAAACTCTGCAAAGTTCCAGTAGCACTGGTAAAGGCTGAACTTCCGATTGCACTTCCCCCCACTGACTGCACGAATCGTCCGTAAAGCTTTCCCACTCCGAGCATATTCGCACAGGGGTCGACACTCTCGATGCTTCCTGTTAAGGTGTTGAAGTAAACGATAGAATTGGCCACCACAGGATCAGCCCAGACCTTTTCTCCAATTCCCAAATCTCCCACATCTTTGGCCGGATCGAGGTTGAGCTGTGCCGGATCGCCCATGAACCATTCCACGGTGGGATTGACATCATCGATCAATGCGATAAAAGAATAGGTGGCCGTATCCGGCGCCCTGTCATCCCCTCCGGTACCGAAATAGACCCGGGGAACCGTTCCCCAGGCCATGGTATTGAGCCACACCGCAAGCCCGCTGATGATGGGATAGTTGTTGGCATCCTCATAGATGACCTCCAGGTCATGTGACCAACTGGCCTTCTTCACATCGAGCTCTGTACTGGTATCCAATCGATACACTCTTCCGTCCAGATCTGCAAAATAAGCCCGGTCGCAGTAACTGTCCCCTTCCAGGTCCATCAACCATGGATTTCCAGGAATGGTGTTGGGAATGTTGGTGAAACTGGCAGAGGTGTCCACCTCCGAAGCTCCATATTTCCAGAGAATGGTTCCGCTCTCTACGTCCACGGCATAAAAATAATTTCCTACCACATTGATCGGGTCGTTGTCATACCCGGAGCCCATGAATGCCACGTAAGTGTCCACAGTGTCAACTACGGCTTTTCCCACCACTGGAACAGACCAGGACTCGCCCATGGTGCTATCAGTAAGTTCCCACAGAACCTGGGGATCATAGGGATCTGTCACATCCAGGGCGAAATAGTAGTTGATTCCACCGGCTACCGTGCTGCCCTTTCCTGGACCCTGGCCGCAAATCAGGACTGTCCGCCATTCCTTTCCTCCGTTTCCATCCGCATCGATATAGACGTCAGCGGCCATGGGACTCCCGTCGACATAGACATCCCTCAGGAAATACCTGTCTCCGGTTCCCGCTTCGACCGCCCACATGTTTTTCAGCTTGGGCATAAGGTTGTAGGGGATATAGCCCCAGATCTCTTCCCCGGTCAACGCATCGAAACAGTGGATCATTCCGTCATTGGCCCCCACATACACCACTTTTCTCCGGTTCTGATTGGCGAGCATAAAAGCATCATAGCCTGCTCCCATCACCAAGGCATCTTCTTTAGGGGGACCGACAGCGATCGGATTGGAGTGATTGATGTCTCCCAGCTTCCAGTAGCGTCCCTCTCCCCTCACGAAATCGATCAACCCCGCATTATCGTTATTCACATCTTGAAGGATCGGACCCAAGGTGGCCACATTGGCGGCAGTGAAATCCATTCGTGTGAGTCCAGACACCGCATCTGGTACTGCTGTATAGATCTGCCTGCTTCCAGGCGTACGGCTGTCTAGAAGCTCCCCGGCATCCCACAGAAGAGACACGCCAGATGCCACGATCTCTCTTCCGGAAGCAGAAGAGAAGTCTGACCGGGTCACGGTGCGCAGTGCGGAGTCCGTAGAGGAATCAGGGGTCATGTTGGTGACATCGTAAGCCCTCAGATGTCCCTGCCATCCCGGGAAATAGAAGGTCGCACCGATGACCAGTTTCTTGCTCTGGTTGTTTTCGCTGACAGAAGTGGCCACAACAGATGTCCGGGAGTACTCCCTCCTGTCCACATACACGAATTCCCAGTTAAGTTGGGAGATAGCCGGAGTCTCGAAGGAGGCACCGTTGTATTCCACCATATCGTCTTCTTCTGCCGAGAGAAGAGCTTTCCAGTACAATTGGGAGCCGAAGTGTTTGAATGTGTGCCAGGGGAGGTTCGATTGATTGTGGACATCCGCCCCGTCGAACCGGGTGTAAAATTCCCACCCCTCCCTTTCGTTATTGGAGACGAATATTTCCACACTCAATCCCTGGCTGGAGCCTCCGTTGACTTTTTGTCTGATACTGGTCAACCGCACTTTTGTCACGGCATATTCTTGCTGGTCGAGTCCACCCGTTATATCTGTGGAGCGGGCCTCTCCAGTAAGGGCATAGACGTCGGCTAAATCGTTCCTGACCAGGTAATAGTCTCCGGAATGGTTGGCATCTGCCAGGACAACGTCCAGGTCTCCGTCTTGATCGTAATCCTGCATGGCGCTCATATCCACATCATGAGGCGGAGGGAGAATGGGCAGGCAGTTGTAGAGGCATTTGAAAGTAAAATCCACTTCTGGGCCATTTCCCGTATCCACAACGCCTGCGTTTTTCATCATCCACATCCTGGCCTGATACGTCGCATCTGCCGGGTCGCCTTTGTTCCATAAATCTGTGGCGCCGAATATGTCGATCAAGCCGTCTCCTGTAAAATCGCCCACACAGGTGGCCACGGTTCCCGTACATTCGGGCAGAGGAATGGGAATTTCTTTGCGTGTGAAGAATCCCGTGCCATCGTTCTCATAGTAAACCAGGTATGGAATATCATTAACCGTCCCGCCGATGACATCGATGTCTCCGTCCTTGTCAAAATCCCCAGCGTCGACAGAAGATCCTCCCCGTCCGACGGTGAAACCTGTAGGCTGGTCATAGTTGAGTTCGTTTATGCTGAAATTGCCTAGGCTAAAATTGGCTGCACCCGGATTTCTGACCAGAAAAATCTTGTCTTCGCTGATGACCAGCACATCCACATCGCCGTCCCCGTCTATATCGACCGAGGCTAAATGGTCTGCGGCCCAGTTGCAGTAGATTCCTGCGGTCATGAAGGCAGCGGTGAAATCGAGAGTCGGCAGCATGCCATGGGGATTGAAATGGGGATCCGCTGCAGTCCCGGTGTTGATGTACATGGCCGCCACGAATCCGGTATGGCCGAATTCGTCCAGCTCATTCTTGTAAAAGAAAAAATCCAGCAGTCCGTCGTTATTGTAGTCTGCGACAGTGATCGATGCGGCACCGACAACCAGTCCTTCCTCATAGACTTCGGTGGGGTCGATCTGAAAAACGATCCCATCGTCGTCGATTCTGTCGTTGTTGATGTCTTCATAATGGTTCCTGATCAGAATCAGCCTGAAATTGTTGCTGATATCCAGTCCGATCAAATCGGGTCTTCCGTCTCCGTCGAAGTCGCCCGAATCCACCACGTAAATCTGAGCTCCCATGCCGGTTGGCTCTGTGACGTCGAAATTCGCTCCCAGCCAGTCGAGTGTGATCGGCCGGGGAGGCCAGCCTCTTACCGATGTCCACTGAAAATCTTTATGGTCATCGTCTCTGAAATCCTCGGCAAAAATGCCGGTGTACTCGCTGCACTGCTGCTGTGCCCAGAATTTCCCCGCGAAAACAGCCAGCAAAAGGATCAACGGGAGAACGAAAAATATTTTTTTTCGGTTTTCTTTCATTTTGCCCCTCTTCCAAATCTATTTTTAATATTGTTCTATGGCTAACACGACCTCTAAACGGGATGTAGACATCTTTGGACCGGTTCCCGCAGTCCCGATACAGACAAGCAGGGCATCGTCGGGATCCGGAGTCCCTCCCACCGCCTCGTCGTCGATCAGGAAGGCGGTATAGGTGTACCGCGGGTCTGTTCCTCCCCCCTGGGCAGGAATGAACTCCACCTTGTAGAAAATGACATTTGCGTAGTCAGGATTTCCATCGCCGTCGGAGTCCAGCGCGTTCAGCATCTCTAAATCGGTCAATTTCCGGAAGTAATTCGCATCCTGAGGGAGATCGATTCCGGCGGGTTCTGTCAGATAGTGTCCATCGAAGTTCAGCCAGGACCCGTTGAGAAAGGTATCCTCCACTGCAATCCATGCCAGGTCAAAGCCTGCCTCGGCAGCGTTGAACGCCTCCTGCTGTGCCCGCACGTTTCCCGCCACCCGGGATCCGATCCCGGTGATGGTGACGAGGCCGACTCCGATGGTCACCAGAAATGTCATCACCACAATGACCACGATCAGCCCCGAGCCTCGTTCTTTTCCGGAATGGCCTGGTTTTTTGTTCCGTATGAATGTTTTCATTGTCTTCACTCTTCCCTTTTTATCTCGACCCTGTGTTGTATATACTCAGGGAAAGATTCCTCATATTGGCGGTGGATTCCATCAGGAATCTTTTATGCTTGTCATCCTGGCTGCTTCCCGGGCTGTTGGCTATGGAAGGCCTTCTGTACAGATGAAGGTTGTCCGGTGGATTTGAGCCTATGCTCACGAAGGCATTTTCGGTTATTCCCAGCACCCAGATTCTGACCTGCCGGATCCGGCCGACCAGAACGGTATCTCCTGTCCAGCTGGCCTGCCAATCTATAAAGCCGTCTAAAAGGCCATCATCATCCAAATCCCCGTTGTACTGGAACTGCAGGTTCTCGACGTTTCTGGCTAGAGGATAATGAATTCCGTTCACGGTCAGGTAGAGGACTCCTGCTTCGCCGTTTCCGATATAGCCTCTCTCTCCCGCAGTCAAACCGGGGTAGTATCCTGTGACATCCAGCCAGTACTCTTTGACATTGACGAAGGAAATCATACCGCCATCATAATCATCGGCACTGGGGCATGCTTTAGGGTAATTCGCGGTTAGGCCTCCAGGAGGGTTTACGTAAGGAGCCAGACCGGGTGAAAAGTTGAACCGCTCGTTCGTTCCCCCTGCATCATGGGTCACATGGGTGATCTCTCTGATTTCGCCGTAGGTGCAGCCTGAATCCGGATCAGGCAGAATGATGGCAACCATCCCCTCATAGAATTCATCCAGGTAGGAATTGCTCTCAAAGCTCCAGTCATCCACCGTCAAATTGGCTGCTGAGCCCTGATAATTTTGCACACCCATGTTTAGGGGATCATCCAGGTTTCCCATCACTTTCACCCTGTCCGGCTGAACGACCGCTCCCTGGTTCTCGTTATCCACACCTTCCAACACATAGCCATAGAATTCGAGGGGGAGCCCCGCCCCGGCCATGCGGACATCTCTGGAGATGAAATACATGGATGTCCGCACATCATGCTGCATCTCCGCATACTGCTGCTGGTCGACAGCAATTTGGTTGCTCTGCCTGTAAAGGCCCAGTGTCGCCAGGATCACGATCAATAAGACTACGCTTCCCACCAGAAGCTCCACGAGAGTGAAACCCCGGGGAGGAGCCGTATGTGAGAATTGTTTTTGGGTTTTTGATTTTTTTTCTCTCATTTTTCTTTCTTGGCTAATTGAATTTATGTCTGGATTTGACCATCAAATCCTTACATCCGTTTTAGCGGCTGATGAGAGTGCTGATGTCGGCCTTCACACCGTATTCATTCGGATTCTGAGTGAGCAGGGCAGCATCGGTGTTGAGCTGCTCGGCCGAAAAGACCAGGACTCTCATTTCCCAGGAGGCACCGTTCGATTCAATATCGGTGATCCTGCGGAAATCAATCGTTCCGTCGGAATTGACATCGATCTGTTCATCCAAAGGATTGGAAGCCAGGGCGTTCAGCTCATCGGCAGTCAGATTTCTGTAGGTGTCGATCTGCTGTTGAGCCAAAAATGTCGCATTGGACATCCTCTCTGCCCGCGAATTAGACAGTACACCATAGGTAAAGAGCTGAGCCAATCCGAGTAAGGCAATCGCCACGATAGCGATTCCGATCAGCACCTCGATCAAAGAAAATCCTTTTTTCGTACGGAGCTGGACGCTCTTTTCCCGGTACGGATGAAACCACAGTTTTTTTAAGCATTTCATTTTTAACTTCCTGTTCTGAGGTATTGGACAGAGCCTCCCGCGTACACCGTGATGACCCGCAGGTCAGGCTGGCCATATCCTTTCAGTTTATCACTCTGGAGATTGAGGGTGTTTTGATTGGTGTCGAAGTTGGAGACGAATCCGATAGGAGAAAAGACGATTCCCTTATCGGGCGTTCCGGCCACATCGGGATAGTTGATCAAGGTGTTGAACTTGGTCGGGATCTCTTTCCGAATGAAACCCGGCAGCGTGTTCCATGTCCCTGGTGTGACTTCTCTTTCGATAAAGTAGCACCAAACCTGCCCGTCATACAAGAATCCGACTCTGTGGTTCAGCTTTGTCTTAACAGCTTGAAATTTGGCCTGTTGCATAGTGGTCAGAATATCCCTGGCTTTATTCTCCAGCCCTCGTGTTTCAAGTGTGTTCATGATGCTGGGGTAAAGCGCTGCCAGAATCAGCCCCAGGATTCCGATGACGACAAGAACCTCGATGAAGGTGTATCCCTTAAAACATGACGGCCTTCCCCTCTCTCTCTGAGATGATCTCGTTTCGCTTGTCTTTTTCAAATCACATATCCCCATTTTTCTTTTTTCCTTATCGTTTTCCCTTGCTGGAGTATTCTTGTCCCTTTCGTTTTTCTCCGCAAGGTTTCAAAATATACGAAAGGCATTCTGCCTTTATATTTAATAGCAAATTTTATACCAACCCTATTATCTCTTAAACTGTTGATAAAAAAGGAAATAATAATTAATACCCGTTCTTTTTCCGTCATTTTGCCACTTTTTGTCATAGATCCGACAAAGATTGCGTATTCATACTCTTCGAACGCCTTTTTTTCTCTTCTATTAGATAAGGCCTTGCTCCCTATCCCGTCAATAACCGTTAAGGAGGATACAAGAGGTGATTTTTTCATCTCCTTCCTCACCTTATTGTTGAAATCCACCCACCTCCGATGGCTAACCTTCTTTCATTTTATGAGTGGATTCTTCTCTCTTTTAGTCGTTTGACCGCTGTCATTTTTGATGATCGGTCGTGGCGTCGTAAGGGAAACTTCGAGACCTGACAAAACCGGTTTGTCTGATTTTTATTTATGTTGAAACTGTTATCGAGACGGCATTGTTCACACAAAGCTTGGAAGCATTGAATTTTTGCCCTTTATATGGTATTGGTTTTACAGATGTTATCTGAAAAAAAAGCCGCTTTTCTCCCTGTAATCCTGATCTTCATCTTTTTCCTGGGCGTCTCTTTGTTCATCAACTTTTCGACTATCCACGAGGGATTTCTCTTCGCTGACCAAGCGATCTACTATTCCATGACCCAGAGTCTCGCTCGGGACGGAGATATCGAGTACGAAAAAAAAGATCTGATCAGATACTACGAGGTTTTTCCCTCAGGCCCCCTGGGCATTTTCCTCAAAAAAGGCAAAGACGGGAAACTCTTCTATGCCAAATCTTTTGCCTACTCCTTGTTCGCGGCCCCTTTCATGAGAGTATTCGGGGTGAACGGAGCCTTTGTGTTTCACGCCTTTCTCCTTCTGCTGCTGCTGCTTATGGGACAGGCCTATTTTTCCCGGTCTAACTCCCCTCCGCTTTCCCTTCTTATCGTTCTCACCTTCCTGTTTGCCTCAGTGGCTTGTGTGTATTACCTCTGGATTTCACCCGATTTTTTCAATCTCTTCCTGGTCTTCACCATCCTCTTCCTCTGGCTGTACAAACACAAAACTCGAGAATCGGACGATCAGGATAAACGGCCGGGAAAGCTCACGTCTTTTCTCCTCTCGGATTGGGCAGACTATTGTGCCGGCTTCCTGGTGGGACTAGCTGTTTTTTCCAAACCACCCAACATCGTGCTGCTCGGACCTGTCATTCTCAATTCCCTTCTCAACAAAAAATTCCTTAAATCCTTCTTCATCCTTCTGGCTTTCTTGATTGCCTCAGGAATTTTTTGGGGGAGCAACTACCTCATCACAGGTGACTGGAACTACATGGGAGGAGAACGGAAGAGCTTCTATTTCAATTATCCTTTTGAAAAGTCAGATATCACATTTGATTCCATCCGCACCGTCGAGATGACTTCGGACAGCTATGCACAGAAGCACCTCCTTCCCGCCAAGTTCATTCCGTACAATCTTTTCTATTATTTTTTTGGGCGGTTTACCGGAGTAGCCTGGTATTTCTTCCCCGCTCTCCTGTTCCTGATTCTCTTTTTCATAGAGAAGAAAAAACTGGTCCAATGGCTGATCTTGATGGCATTGTTTGCGGAAATAATGGTTTATATCGTTCTCATGCCGGATAACTATGCAGGGGGAGGAGGAGCGCTGGCCAACAGATATTTCCTGAATATCTACCCCCTGTTTCTCTTCCTGCCTCTCGCAAAGAGGAGGGCGAAAGATCTTGCATGGAGCTGGATCGTTGCGGCCATCTTCATTTCCCCTATCCTTATCAGCCCCTCCTTCCACTCTCATTATCCCAGCACTCATGCCAAGAAATTACCCTTCAAGGCTTTGCCTGTCGAAATGACTCTCGTTAACAACCTTCCCACCAACACCACCACCTGGGCATTCCGACAGGAAGTGGGAACCCCTCCTCATATCGGATGGCTTCATTTCCTGGACGATCATTTCTACAGGAGACAGCAAAAATCACAGGTGGAGAAAAGAGGATTCTGGACTCGGGGATCCCACACGACTGAGACCATCCTCAAAACCTATTATCCGGTCAAGCGGCTCGATTTTCATCTCCTGAACAATCCCCGGATGAGAAATGAAATCACAGTCCAGGTAGGAAGAGAGAAAAAAAGAATGACCCTTGGCACCAAACAGAGAGGAACCCTCAGCTTCTCCCCCGTGAAGGCTTTCAAGATCGAAGCCCTTCATCTTTACAATATAAAGATCGGAGCTTCCAAAGGTTCCACTCCCTACTTCGAGAACGAGGCCAGCGACGAAAAAAGATTTTTAGGGGTCTTCTTCGAGATCGATATTGTTCCCGAAGAACAAGAGGAATGAAGAAGAGAAGATCGAGATAAGGGCAGTAATGGCAGGAGGAAAAAAAAGGCTCTGCTCATACTCAGCGGGACGAGACCGGACTGCGGGAAACGGATATTTCGACAATCTCCTCGCTTTTTTCATCGATCTTGAAGCGATCGGCTACAGGAAGTCCGAGAATCCAGACGACATCCCCCCCTGAAATAAACACCGGCCTTTTCTCCCTTTCTTCCGACGGGATACCTTTCGCGCGCATGACTTCCTTCAGCTTTTTATGTCCCGGCGCCCCAAGAGGACGATATCTGTCCCCCCTGATCCGATTTCTTATCAAAAGAGGGAACGCGATCTTTTTTCCATCCACATAGACCCTCGCATCGTCATCGAACACCAGGGGAAACGAACCGCACTTTATCCTTCTGGCTTTTACGGTCAAAAGCAATTCTTCGATGACAAGAGCTTTCCTGCCGTTCCACCTGTATGCGTATTCAATTTTCTCATGGGATTTCCTCCGAGTACAAACCATATCTCTGTTCCTTCTCAACACAAGATCTCTTTTCAGATGAAAGCTCTTCTTATCCTCCAAATACAGAATCCTCTCGATCTCATCGAAAGAAATGCCCCTAAGGTCTCCTTTCACTTCGGTGATAAAATCGCGCACCAGCCGCCTGGCCAATCCCAGGGGAAGTGCAGAGAGGTTTCTCACATCCAAACACGTCCTCCCTTTTGTTCGTACAATCCTTTCCTTGGCTTCCGTTCGTGCCATTCTCTCCAAAAGGATTTCATCCTCTTGGAGTATGGAGACGATTCTGCCGATCCGATCGACGATTTTCGGGTCGTAACGCTCCTGAATGTAGGGAATAAGCTCGAGCCGGATCCTGTTTCGGACGAATCTCCGATCCCGGTTGCTCTCATCTTCCCGATACTCCAGACCTCTATATCGGATGTAGTCCTCAACGTCCTTCCGCCGGACAAACAGGAGAGGCCGGACGATCCGTCCCTCCACAATCGGAGAGATGCCTCCCAGACCCCGGAGCCCGCTTCCCCTCAACAACCGCATGAAAAAAGTCTCGGCCTGATCGTTCATGGTGTGCCCCGTGGCAATTTTTGCGCCTCCGATTTTTTGAGCTGTTCGTGTCAGGAAAGCATACCGGAGGGTCCGACCGGCTTCTTCCAGGTTCAAGCGCTTCGACTTCGCATGGCTGCGGACATCTTCTGAACCGACAAAAAGGGGAAGAGAATAGCATCGGGCCACCTTTCTCACGAACCGTTCATCCTCCCAGGCAGCCGGACGCAGGCAGTGATTGAAATGGGCTAAAAAAACATCGAACTCAAAACATTCGCGGAGTTCGAGGAGCACGCTGAGCAGGGCAGTGGAATCCACTCCTCCGGAATAGGCCACAAGAATTTTATCGGTCCTTTCCAGGAGGTTATATCTCTCGATGGTTTGTCTCACAGAATCCAGGATGATATGAGGCTTCTTTCCCATCAAGTCCTCTTCGGTCGAACCAGAGAAATGTTCCCAGGATTTTCTATTAACTCCATTAAAAATTGCTCTTCAGTTTCAGAATGGAAAAACCAATCGAAAGAAAAAGTGGCGGTGGAGGGACTTGAACCCCCGACTCTGCGGATATGAGCCGCATGCTCTGACCACCTGAGCTACACCGCCAATGGCAAAGATTTTAGCTAAAAAGCCTCGTTTAGTCAATTTCAGGAATCAAAAAGGAAGCATCTCTACTTCCGTGATACTAGAAGGCTCTCTATAGGCTTTTGGAAATGGTTTTGCTCAAGGGAAATTTTGCGGCCCGAAAAAGCTTACCTGACTCTCACCCGAGCACCTCGAGTTTCGAAGCTTATCGATCTTCCTGTTGGGCTGTTGGCAGAGACGCTCGAAAATGAGATGGTGCTTTCTCCATCTGCTACAGCATCGAAAACCAGGTTGGCGAGACGCCCTGAACCCCTGAAACCCCTGGAAACGTCAGAGCTAGAAAAGCCGATAGTACACATCCCGGAAGAATTGTCAATATTCTGGAGAAAGGGCGCTTCCTTACCTGCCTGAGCGGCAACGCTCCCTCTCTCGATTTGCTTCAGACTCACCACAGAGGGATCGTAGGAGAGGTTCAGGGACATGCTTCCGATTTCTTCCTCTGACCTGAGGATCACGCTTATCCTGAACTCTCTATCCTTGGTGATCTCGAAATTGGCAGGATTCAGCATCAGCAAGTTTCTTCTCTCATCCGTGCCAGGTCTTTCCTGTTCCTGCATTCTTCTCAGGTTTATATCTCTGATCTCATCTGCTCTTTGCACTCCACCCGGTTCTCCCGATAAAGAAAAGATTCCATTCAAGTCGACCCAGAGCGGTTCGAGATCTTCCGCATCGACGGGCTTCGTCCGGATGATATAGGGAGTGATGGTCATGATTACATCGGTCTGTTGGACTGTTCGATCGTTGCTCGAGAAAAGCCCCCCCAGAAGGGGAATGTTCTTGAGACCGATGATCCCCTTTACCGACACCCTCTCCTCATCCTTCAACAAACCTGCAAGAAGATTTGTCTCTCCATCTTTGAGCCGGATGATATTCTTGACTTCTCTCGTGCTGATGATCGGAATATCCGCGACACCCGTGCCTCCAACGGACTTGACATTGATCTCGAGCTCCAGGGTGACCTCTTTCTCGAAATGAATCTGCGGCGTGATCTTGATATCGATCCCCACATCCTCATACTCAAAGGACGTTATGGGCTGTTGCGATACGCCACCTGCGGCGATCGGCGTGAAGGACGTCCGGGGAATAGGGATTTTATCTCCCACCAGATAGCTGATTTCTTCGCCTTCTATCCCTCTGAGCCTGGGTTGTGAAAGAATTTTTGTGTCTTCATCGGCTTCTAAAAACTGAAGCAGCGCTGTAGGAAGGGTGATCTGATAATTTTCCTTTTTTGAAAAATCGAGTTTGGAAAGGTCGAACCATCCCGATTCCGAAGGGGGATTCTCCCCTCCGCTGTAGGCCAATCCCATGAGAAACTGGTCAAACTCTATTCCAAAATTTTTGAGTTTCATCCGGGATACTTCCATGAGCTCCAAGTCGATGATCACTTCCCCTCTTGGTTTGTCCCAAAGTCTGATCAACTTTTCCGCCATCTCCAGAACCGCCGGGGCGTCCCTCACGGTTATGGAATTGAGATTTTTATCTACCATCAGCTGTGGAGCTTTGAACTGAGACCGGAGTATCTGCATCAGAGATGCTTGAATATCTTCAGCCTTGATGTTGGAGAGGTAAAAAGTCTTGATGGCATTCAGCTCATACTGTATTCTTTTTGCAGGGAGGTCAGGAACCACGATGATGGTGCTCTCATCGATGACTCTGTAAAAATTCTTTGTCGCCAAACAGAGGGAGTTCACCGCTTGTTCGAAAGTCTTATCCGAAAGGTCGACAGAAAAGGGGATGTCTTTGAACTGTTCATCAAAAAGGATATTGATTTTGGCATGTTTTCCCAAAGCTTGAAAGATGGATTTCAGTCTCACTTGATCATGCACAAAATTCAGGTGGAGCTTCGCATCGCTCACCTGGAGCTTGACAGGAGGTTCTATTTTTGGTTCAACAGGTTTCTCCTTTTTCTTTTCCCCTTCCTTCAGCATGCGTGCTTCTTCGGCGATCATTCGATTCGACGGATCATAGGATAAAGCTGTATCGTATTCCGACAAAGCCTCCTCGGTTTTCCCTTCCGAGGCAAGTCTTCGAGCGCTGTACACATGGGAAAGGCTGGCCAAAATTTTTGCCCGAGTCAGCGCCAGCCTGTATACGGAATTGTCGGGATCCTGCTGAACGGCATCCTCGAAATGTTTAATGGCCTCATCCCAATTTTTGTTGGTGGCCGCATCAGTCCCTAATTCATAGCTCCTGTTGAATGTGGCACATCCCCATAGGAGCGATAGAATGAGAATTATGGATAATAACGCCATTTTTCTCATGGCTCTTCTCCTTCTAGTTTGACCTTATTGGATTCAGAGTCTGGTCCGATGACCTCGATATCCTCTGGCGTGATCTCGCCGACGTGAATGCCCCCTTCGAGCAGATCTCCGGACGCGACAGCATAGGCCTCACCGCCGAGGATGATAAGGGCAATCACTCTTTCTTCCGAATTGACATACCCGATGTATTTCACATTTATGGAGAATTCTTTATTGCCTTTATTCGAACCGGCCCGCCCGGTACGCCCACCCGATGCAAGCTGTCTTTCTGCACCCAAAATCCCTCCCCTTTCTCCGCTGGAACTGACTCTTTGGCGTGTAAAGATATTCCGAAGGGGAGGTGAAAGCGGCTTTCTGGTCGGCTTCAACAGATCTTTTCTCACCAGGCTTGAAGGCACTTCTTTCTGAGCACTCGGTTCTCGAGTTTCCTGGCTGGCTCCTGAACAAACCAGGACAATCAGAAAGAGGCCAGTTGAAACCAGCGCCACTGCCTTAGTTTTCATAGTACCCTACCAGCTCTATGCGCAATTCGATTCTTCCACTTTGGACATCGATATCCAGAAAGTCGATTCTCTCGACCATTAGGAACTTGGGATACCTCTCTATACTGTGGAGAAGTTTCTTCAGAGCGTGATAAAATCCGGTGGTCCTGAAACTCACTCTGACCGTGTTCATCTCTTTCCCTTCGAATTCACTGTATTCGAATCTGAGATCAGAGGTCACTTGGATCTGTGCATTTCGAAAAACCTTGCGCAGATCTTCCCTCAGCTCATTGATGTCCTCATCTTTCCTGTAAAAGTATTTCTCTTCAATATCTGCAATATCCTGCCGGGCTTCATCCCACCTCATCTTCTCTATTTTTTTCTCGCTGTTCAGCTCTCTGATCCGTTCATACTCTGCCTGTTGCGCAGGAAGAATGTCCATGGAGCGGAAGTACTCTCGTTTCTCCCTCAGAGCGAATGCCGAATGGAAAATCAAAACGGCAGCCAAAAGGATACAGAGAGCGACCAAGAACTTTCGCTCCTTGACTTCCAAGAGATCAAACAGTTCTTTCATAGACCAAAGATATCTCCGACACGAGCATTCCGGACTCGTTTCTCGATTCGCTGATGATCCTCAAATTCGTGAATCGCTTCTCATACAGATTTTTGTTGAGTTTCAGAAGTTCATCCAGATTCGGTGATGCGACCTTGAGCCTGACCTCCATTTTGGAGTCTTCTTTCAAGGAAGGAACCATGGAAACCACATAACACGTATCTGGAAGCGCATCCTCGAGAGCAGAAAGAAAATCCACCCAAGAGAAGCTTTTTTTATATATCAGCATATTGATGAGGTCTATCCTCTCGCCGTATCTTTGTGATGCGTCTTCGATCAGCGTGGTGAGCCTGCTGCTCTCTCGCTGTGCATCCTGCAGTCTTTTCTCGATTTGAGCTTTGGTCAAATCAAAATTGCTGTTTTTTTTGCTGTAAACCCAGTACGTGTATCCGGCGAGTGTGGAAAAAACACAGACAAGAACGACAAGCAACCCGGCAGCCAAAAAGAAAAATCTTCTGTTCCTCAAAGGATGGCTGGCCAAATTCACATTTATCTTTTTTGTTTTTCTCATAGCAGCTGTCCTAACAAAGGAGCCAGGATCGTTTTCTCTTCGCCTCTCAGCTTAAGTTTCATGACTGAATCGATGCTTCCCACAGGAAAACCGAGCTTCGCTTCCAAGAGGGAAAACATTCCCTCCCCCTCCTCAGGACTTCCCAAACGAATCCAGATTTTAGCGATACCTCGCTTCTCCTTGTCCTCGATAAAATGCGCCGTGTTTTCTATTTCCTGAACGATATTTTGCACTCTTCCAGATAGATCATCGTCATTCAAAAGCATCAGGGGTTTTTGTCTGTAAAGAGAGGCCTCGGAATTTGTGACGGCCAAAAGTCCGAAGGAATCCCTTTCTATGTTTATCAGAAGAAAATCTTTTTCTTTCTTCCAGTCGATTAGGTTAGAAAGCCCTAAAACAGGGATGCCGACTGCTCGGATTCTCACCTGCATCTGACTGAAAAATCGCTCATAGTCATCAACAACAGATACATGAGCCACTGATGAAAGGACCTTTTTCCCATTCTTCGCCTCGATCACGGCAGAGGAAATCCTCACTTCTTCTGATAAAAGAGGCATCTGTTTCTTTATCCTGAACCGGATGATTTTTTCCCTCTCTCTCGAGGCCTTGGGCAGCGAATCAAAAGAGAAAACAAATGTCCTCTGAGATAATTCTGGAAGCAGAAGGGCAACGCCATGGTCATAGATGTTGAATTTTTCAACCTTTTCACTAAGATGTTTCATCAGTTCAGGAGCTTTTCTTATATTTGTGCTGTCAAAAGACGGCTGAATAATATTTTCCGGGAGGGGAAGAATAAAATGGTGCTTGAGCCGCCTCTCTTTTGAAGAGAGATGAATGCCGCTGATATAGGAGGAAGTCACTTGGATGGCTGACGAGGGAACAGGCTGCTCGGTGAAGAAATGTGTAATTTTATCCAAAAAAGAATTCATGCTTCGTCCCTTCCTCATTCCACAAAAGTCACCTTGTTCAATTCTTTGAGACTCGTCACTCCCTGCAGGACTTTCTCCATTCCCACTTCCCTCAAGAACACCATCCCTTCTTCTTTGGCTCTTTTTCTAACTTCAGAAAGCGGCTTTTTATCCAGAATCATCTCTCTGATTTCGTCTGAAAGCTCGAGAAGCTCTGCAATGGCTGTTCTGCCTTTGTATCCGGTAAAGCCGCATTCCGGACATCCCTGGGCCTCATAAAAGGTTTTCTGTCCGAATGCCTGAGGATCGAGACCGGATTCGATCAGCGTCTCTTTGTCAAATTTCATCTCTTTCCGACACGACCTGCAGAGAACCCTTACCAAGCGTTGGGCGAGAATACAGTTAAGCGCTGATATAAAACTGTACGGATCGACCTGCATGTGCAGAAAACGGCCGATGACGTCAAACACATTATTGGCATGCACAGTGGTAAACACCAAATGACCTGTCAGTGCAGATTGGATGGCGATTTGTGCCGTTTCTGGATCTCTGATCTCTCCGACCATTATTTTATCGGGATCATGCCTGAGAATGGATCTCAATCCTCGGGCAAAAGTCAGCCCTTTTTTCTCATTGATGGGAATTTGAGTGATTCCCTCAATCTGGTATTCTACAGGATCCTCGATGGTAATGATTTTATCCTCCGGGCTTTTGATTTCGGTCAGGGCCGCGTAAAGCGTCGTGGTCTTCCCGCTCCCTGTCGGCCCGGTGACAAGGACCATCCCGTAAGGCTGGACGATATATTTGCTGAATTTGCTGAGAACATTGTCCGAAAAGCCCAGTAAATCCAATCTCAATTCGGATAAAGCCTCTGTGATCATCTCTTTGTCCAAAATACGGATAACAGCGTCCTCCCCATAAATGCTGGGCATGATGGAGATGCGGAAGTCTATGGTTTTATCCTTTATCTTCAGGCGGAATCTCCCGTCCTGGGGGACCCGTCTTTCGGATATATCCAGATCAGACATGACCTTGATTCGGGATATGATCGGAAGCTGGAATTTCTTATCAATGGCCTCCATGGCGTCGCTCAGGACTCCATCAATACGATACTTGATGATCACCCCGTCTTCTCTCGATTCAATATGGATATCGCTGGCATACTTTTGGACAGCCGTAAAGATGATCGAATTCACCAGTTTGATGATCGAGCCATCCTGGTCGGCCAGTTTCTCCACCGAAATGACCTCTTCCTCCTCCCCTCCTTCTTTTTCCACGATCTGCATGATGAACTCTTCTGTGGCGTCTTTGAGAACCTGTAAAGCGGTTTCACTCTTTCGTAAGGCCTCGTGAATGGCCCATTTTGAAGAGGCGTAAACTTCCACCTTCTTGCCAAGAAACGATTCGACAGAGTCAATAGTGGAAATGTCCGACGGGTCGGCTATGGCGATTTTTACGGTGCTCTTGTTCTCTTCCAGAGGAATGAAATTTGCGCGATGGAGAAAATCGACAGGAAATGCCTGAACCAATTCTCTATTCACGGAATGGGAGGAGAGATCGATGTAGGGGATTCCATATCTCTCTGCGACCTTTTTCGTCTCTTGCTCTTCGGAACGAAGAATATTCTCTGTTTTTTCTTTCTTTGATTTTTCCATTATCTTGCCACTCGAATAATGTTAAAGATGGGGAGATAGACCGAAAGGAGCATGACCGCCACAATCAGTCCCATGAAGATGATAATGACCGGCTCAACGAGAGATACGAAGGTATCGATTCTGGACCGGATTCTCTCATCGAAAACATCGGCTACATCCGATAACATCCCTTCCAGATTGGCCGAGGTCTCTCCTATACGAATCATATCTATAGCCAACGGAGAGAAAAACCCCACTTTGTTCAAAGAATCCGATAAGCTCTCTCCATTTTTTATCGAGTCATCAAGGCCTGTCATCTTCTGCTGGAGATAGAGATTGGGAACGGCTTTTCTGGCAATTCCAACAGAAGTCAGGAGCGAGATTCCGCCTCCGAGAAGAAGGGCCAATGTTCTCGAGAATAGCGAAACAGCAGATTCCAACCAGATCGCCCGGCCATAGGGTATCTTGAGCTTCAGTCTATGCAAAAGAACGAGCGTTTTTTCCTTTTTCTTCATTACAGCATAGGCCAAAACGAGCAGAATAAAAAGAACAAGCAATACAGGAAAGAATCTTCGCGCAGCCAAAGAGAGGGACATGAGCACACGTGTTATGGCGGGCAGCTGGGCTTCGAAATCCGCATAAAACTGAGAGAAACGGGGAATAACAAAGTTAATCAGGACGGTAAGCAGGAGGAGAGAAAAGAAAAGTAAGAGAGTCGGATAGGTCAAAGCTGCTCTGATCTTCGACTTGGTTCGAGAAATGATCTTGGCATAGCTGATATATTGGCCGATGGTTTGGGCAAGATTTGCACTCCGTTCTCCGGCCATAAGCGAAGCCAAGTAGACGGTCGAGAACTGCTTCTCGTACGGAGCGAAAGACTCTGAAAGAGATTTGCCTCCCCGGATTTCATTCTGGACAGCCATCAATAAAACTTTAAGATTCTGATTTTTGGTCCGGCCGATAATGATATCGAGGCTCTTGACAATTGGATATCCGGCCTTAATCAGAGCAACGAGTTCTTGATTGAACATGATGAAGTCTTTTTCCTTGATCTTTTTGTCAAAGGGAAGAAGATGGAACTCTGTTCTTTTCCAGTCTCTTTTTACAGAAAGCACGCAAAGTCCCTGTTCCTCGAATTGCTTCTTGCATGCTTCACGAGAAGGAGCGAGAAAAGACTCAGAAATAACGCTCCCCTCTTCGGTGGCCAATCGGCAAAGATAGTACGGCATCGTATTAATTAATACCCATATTACTGGTTATTTGTTAAGGAAAAACTAATATTAGGGGATAGCCCGTAAATTGTCAACTTGGACCGGTTCATGCACTCCATCCTTCCGTCAGATTAATAATTTTTATGGCGGCAGCAGCATATGTAAATAGCCTTTTGAGATGAATCCTGTGATGATTTTCTTCCTCTTTTGAGGTCAGGCGTCCGTATTGACAAATCCCAATGAAAGTCTTATCTTAAAAATGCATGAGAAAAAAACTTTTACTCATTTTTTTCCTCTTTCTGCTTCTATCTCTCACTATGAGTTCAGTTGAAATTAACCTGCATCCTTTTAGAGAACTCCATGCCTTCAAAAATGATGATACAGAACCCCAAAGCGTTAAAAAACAAGAGTTCGATTATATGAGCAGCATCCTTTCCAGAAACACCAAGCCTTTAGGACTCAAGGACAATTTGCCGTTGAGAAGGTTCCTGAACCAGGCGAGCATTAAATGGGCATTCAGGGCCGGAGGAAAACATATTCTGAACTGAGACATATATTTTTTGGCGGAATGATTCAAATTTTTGGATTCCGGAAGGTTCAAAGAAAAGAATTCGAAGGAAATGAATAAAAAAGCGCTCCTTGCCATCCTTGCCACAGTTGCTCTGGTAACCCTGGGGGGTTTGAACATTGCCAAGAAAATCGGCTGGAAAGAGCCGACAGATGGAGTCACCTGGATTCAGAAACCTGAAGGGTTGACAGCGGATAAGGTCGAAATGTTCAGTCCCGCTGATCTCAACGGAATCAAAAAGGGTGACATCCTGGTGAAAATCAACGAAGTCCCTGTCAAGAACAAGATCGATGTGGCTAAGAATCTTTGGTTCGCGTGGCACACAGACCAGAATGTCAGCTATCAGATCCTCAGAGAAGGAGAAGCACCCCTGACCCCGACATTTTTTCCCGCACAGAAAGGTGTCAACCTTATTTACTTTTACCTCGCTCTGATAGGACTGACCACGCTCGTTATCGGAATCATCATCTTCTTCAACTCCAAAAGACCTCTCACCATACCCTACGTCGTCTTTTTCCTGTTGATGGCTTCTTTTTATTGCATCTACATCTTTTCACCCACTGGCCAATTCGATACTCTCGACAGTGTTTTTTACTGGCTGGATAAAATCGCTCTTCTTGCTTTTCCCCCTTTGCTTCTCCATTTCTTCCTCATATTTCCGATCAGAAAGAAAATTCTCAAGACTCAAGCCTCTATCAACTACATTCTGTACCTTCCCAGCCTTATCCTTCTTCTCATCAATATTCTCTTTCATCTTCCCCTCATTCAGCCCCATAACGATGCGTTCACGCTCCGTGTCTACAATGTCCTGCAAAGGATGGATCTGGTGCTCTTTGCCCTGTTCTCTCTGATTGCCTTGGACATCACATTCCGGGATTACAGGAGAGTGACAAACCTGATCATCAAGAAACAACTCAAGTGGATTGTCTATGGTTTGGGTCTGGGCATCATTCCTTTCACCCTGCTCTACATTATCCCCTACATGGTGGGAAAGATCCCTTCAACGGGTGCAGAATTTTCCATCATTTTTCAAGCGCTGATTCCGCTGACCTGTGCATATTCTCTCTCCCGGTACAAGCTGATGGATCTCGAGGTCATCCTGAAAAAAGCTGTGACCTTGATCTTTTCTTACGTGGTCATCGCCATCGTATACTTTGTTGTCAGCTCCCGCACCCAGATCTTTTCTGAAAACAAGATCAACGCTCTCATTCTGGGTATTTTGGCCATCATCCTGGGCGCAACTCTGTTTACTCCCTTGACCAAGCTCATCCAATCGATCCTGGATAGAGCCATCTATAAAAGAAGTTACAAATATCGAAAAACCCTGCTTTCGATAAGCCAAGAAATCAGCCGTGAAAGAAACCTTCGTAAGCTTTCTCAATCCATTTTAGAGTTGATAGGCAATGCCCTTCTCGTTAAAGATATTGCACTGCTTCTTCCAGAGGAGAACAGAAAAAATGTTTTTGCGGTTTTGGAATCACAAGGAAATATGCCCCAGCCAAAGACTCGGGTTATTTTTGATGAGCGTCTTTTCGACGAATTGAAGAACAGAGAATATCTTTCCTCCTTTTCTCTGGCAGAAAAAAGAGAGCTCCGGAGGAGATTCGACAGACTTTCTTCAACTGGTTTCTTTCACCTCCTTCCTCTGAAGGTGGAGAGCAAACTCATCGGTTGTCTGGGTATGGGAAAAAAGAAGGACAACACCCTCCTCAGCAGCGAGGATTGGGAACTGCTGCGCACCATCTCCTCGCCGGTCGCTTTAGCTCTGGAGAATGCTTACCTTTACGACCAGGTCAATTTGAGAGCGCGAGAATTGGAGCGTCTCAAGGACTACAGCGAAAATATCATCGAAAGCCTGACTGTGGGAGTCGCTGTGCTCGATCAAAAAGGAAAAATCATAGGGTGGAACCGTGTGCTCGAGAGACTATTTGGAAAATCAGAAATTGAGGTCAGAGAAAGAAAATTGATCGATGTGCTTGGGGAGAAAAATTTCTCTGCCCTGTTTCCCCCGGACACCCAACAAGGTTTTCGCCTGCTGAGTGAGATTACTTTAGATATGTCCGATGGAGGAAAGAAAATTTTCGACATCACCAAGACACCTCTCTTGGACAATCGAATGAATCCCTATGGTACGGTCATCGTGTTCGAAGACATAACAGAGAAAATCACCATGCAACAGCAGCTGCTTACCTCTGAAAAACTAGCCTCGATCGGCCTCCTCTCAGCCGGAGTGGCTCACGAAATCAACACCCCTTTGACAGGAATTTCGAGCTATGTCCAGATACTCCAGAAAAAACTTACGGATTCCGCTCATTCTCAAGTTCTGGAAAAAATCGAAGTTCAAGCCGAACGGGTGGCAAAAATAGTCAAAAATCTGCTCAATTTTGCCAGGAATCCGTCCGAAGCCTCCTTCCACAAAGTCGACATCAGTGAAAATTTGAACGAAATCATCTCTCTCATCGATTATAAACTGAAGAATATGAACATCGATCTAGCGCTGGATATCCATCCCATTAAGCCCATTTGGGCCCAGGGAGAACGCATCCAACAGGTCTTTATCAACATCATCCTCAACGCAATGGATGCTATGCCCGAAGGAGGAAAGCTCAAGATCGAAGTCTCTCACACGGACAATCAGGCAATTGTGACCATCGAGGACACTGGCACCGGGATCAAGAGCCAGCATCTTCCCCATATCTTCGATCCCTTTTTCACCACCAAAGGCATCGGAAAGGGAACGGGCCTGGGGCTTTCCATCAGCTATGCTATCATCAAGGAGCATGAAGGCCGTATCACAGTGGAAAGCGAGACCGGCAAAGGATCCCGATTCACGATTTTTATTCCAACGGATCTAGAGAAGAGAAAAGCCGGTAAATCACTCCCATCTTGAAAGAAAAAAAATGACATCAAAAGGATTGATTCACATCATTGACGACGAACCCGTTATCCATGAGGTCTTAGGGGATCTCCTGACTTCCGAAGGATATGCCGTGGAACGTTCTTTCAGCGGCGAAGAGGCTCTGGAAAAACATTCTTCCCAGACGTATGATCTCATTCTGCTCGACCTTCTCATGCCCGGCATGAATGGAATCGATGTGCTGAAGAAGCTGAAGAAGATGGATCCTCACTCTATGATCATAATCATCACAGCCTATGCCTCTGTGGAATCTGCTATCTCGGCCATGAAAATGGGAGCCTTTGATTATATTCAAAAGCCCTTTAAACATGAAGAACTTCTTTTGACCATCCAAAGAGCCGTAGAGCACAAAAATCTCCAGGACGAGAACATTCGATTAAAGGATCAACTCAAAAGAAAATTCAGTTTCGAAAACATCATCGGCAAGAGCGATCTGATGCACAACATTTTCGAACTCATCAAAGCCTCAGCCCCCACCCGAAGTACAATTCTGCTTCAAGGAGAGAGCGGCACCGGAAAAGAGTTGGTGTCTCGGGCTATCCACCTGAACAGCGACCGTGCAAATGCTCCTTTTATCGTCGTTAATAGCGGCTCTCTTCCTCCGGATCTGCTCGAGAGCCATCTGTTCGGCCACGTCAAAGGGGCGTTCACCGGAGCTGTCAGCGACAAGAAAGGATTGTTCGAAGCTGCAGACAAAGGATCCATTTTCTTTGATGAGATATCTTCTCTCAATCCAGAAACACAAGCCAAGCTTCTGCGTGTCATGCAGGACCGTGAATTCATGAGGTTGGGAGGAACAAGCACCATAAGAGTCGATGTCCGGGTCATCGCCGCCACCAACACTGATCTAGAAGATCTGATCGAAGAAAAAAGATTCAGACAAGATCTTTTCTTCCGTCTGAACGTCATCAAGATTGAACTCCCTCCTCTCCGAGAAAGAAAAGAGGATATTCCGCTGCTGGTCAAGCATTTCCTCGATATTTACAGTGAAGAAAACAAAAAAGAAATAACCGGTGTGACCGAAGACGTGATGGAAGTTCTGGAAGATTACGATTGGCCAGGAAACATAAGGGAGCTCGAAAACGTTATCGAGCGAGCGGTTGTCCTGACCAAGACGAAGCTCATCACGAGAGACAGTCTGCCTCTCTCGGTTTACGCCTCTCAAGGCAAACGAGAACCTTCGCTTTCGCCATCCTCAAATTTCAGGACGCTCAAAGAGCAGACCCGGCAGCTCCAGAAGAAATGGATCCTCGAAGCACTGAGGAAGACCAGCGGTGTCCAGAAAGAAGCAGCTCTTCTTCTCGGAGTCAAACCCACCACCTTGAACGAAATGATCAAAAGGCTCTCGATCGATCTCCATACCTTATTGGACTAAGTCTCTGATTGAGGATTGAACAAGGCGCGGATCAGCGAAACTTCCCGGGAACGGCCTTATCAGGATTGATCTTGATCTTTTTGGGCTTCTGTTCGAGCTCAAACTCATAACTCTCCTTTTTTTGATCGACCAAGATCATTTTCTTGACCTTCTTCTCCCCTTCCTTCCATTCAATCCAAAGAGGAAATATGAATGGATCCTTGAGCTGATCGATGGTGAACAAAAGTTTATATCCATGATCGAATTTTTCAAGAGACCGAGCGACTCGAACATCTGGAAGCGAATAGGACTCGAACCAATTCTTAAAAAAGGAACTTAAATCCTGTCCTGAAATCTCAGAAAATATTCGAGAAAAGTCGCGGGTCTTCGCTGCCCCATATTTAAATCGTTCAAAAAAAGTTCGGACCCCCCGAAAAAAAACCTCTTCTCCGAGCATATCTCTCAACATGTTTAAAACCAGAGCGGTTTTGTTATAGACGATGGTTTGGAAGGCGAGGAAGTCAAAATAACTGATGCGCGATCCAAATATTATGGGACCCCACTCAGCTTTTTTCTCTACCCAATCCGATATTTTCTCCAGAATATTCGAAAAGGCTGCCTCTCCATATTCTTCTCTCAAGTAGAGGATGGTAGAAAACTGTGCCATGCCTTCGCTTATCCATTGGTCATGATAGGAATCCCATGTCACGCCCTGTCCCCACCACTGATGGGCAATCTCATGAGCGAGATAATACTCGTTCCACCGAGTGAGGTTGACAGGACTATCCCGGCTCACAAGTCTCCGGCCCTCTACCCTCGGGAGCTGGTTCAGCACAACGAACGAAGCCGGGCTGTGGCCGCCGCTTTCTTCCCAGACTCTCTGTACGATGTTCATATTATCGAACGGAAACGAACCGAACCGGTCGTCATAAAAAGTCAATATTTTTTGAGCTTGTTCAAAAAGTTCCCAAGCCGGTGGATAGGTTTCAGCAGAGCGATAGTAACGCAACGGAAGAGGTTTGAACGATTCGTCCCTCATTTCCATTTTTCCTACGATAAAAGACAAGTATTTGATCGGCTTTTGGCATTTAAAGACAAAAACGTTCCGGCCGACTTCATCCAGCTCTTCGACGCTCTCCATGTCTTCCAGTTTAGACTGCTCGATGAGTTTCCCGTTAGAAATAACTGAATATTCAGGGGGGATGATGATTTTTACGCGAGAGGTAAAAAAATCTCCTTCCGGTGGAACAGGATACCAGTAGGCTGAAAGGCTGTATAAATAGGTCTCGTATCCAGGCCAAAGCATCCGATAGGACCTGTCGTACTGCCTGCCGGAGACGACATCCTCATTTATCCGGGGAGGCTCAATCTTTCCTCTGTAAAATATTTCGACCGAAGTGGTTTGGTCTCGACCAATTGGGTTGAGGAAGTAGACATAAAAAGCCTTCCGGAGTTCATCTTTGGTAAAAAACAATTCATTTTTATCTTTGTCATTGATACGGAGAATTTCCAGATTAGGATTCATCCTGAATTTGACTTCATCCAGAGAATCGATCTGCGACTCGATTTCAATTTTCGCTCTACCTGAAAAATAGAAATCCACGGGTTTGAAATTGATGTCTACTTCATAGTCTGTTACGTCGAATTTTTTTCCCCAGGAAATATAGAATCGTCTCTCCTCTTTGGTACTCTGAGGCGAATAGAGGTTAAGGAATCTTTTTCTGTCCCGATGATAGAGGGTGACTTCTTCTTCTGAAAAAGGAGAATAGATATAAGTGAATTTTCCAGTCTTCTTTCCCTCAAACTCAATGACCGTTTCTTCTCCTTGGGGAATGAAGGAAAGAAGCTCCCCGTTCAAGGAATTTTCGATGGTGAAAGAACGGGAATAAAGTTTGGTAAAGAGAGAATATGCCTTGTTCATATCCGATTTGTCCGGGAAGCGCTTGTTTGCCGCCTCTTTTTCTATCCGGATATTTTTTTTGAACAGGGAATCCGAGCATCTTATATACACATAATTGAGCTTATCTTTTAGAAATCTGTCGTTATACACGAGTTCAAGCTGATGCCGTTCCCTTGGCAATGAGGGGGAAAACAAAATCTCACCCTCTCCCACGACTAATAGAGCTGTTTCGATGTTCGGAATATTATCATAGAAAACTATTGGATCCTGGAAAGTTATGGTGAGATCCGCATGCTTGATTTCCACATGTTTTACTTTCTCTTCTCTTCCGGATGGAATCTGCAGTTTATACAACCTCCTTAGATCCCTTACCACTTCTTTATTCCGAATTTGAAGCTGATCATCGGACATCCTGAATTCCAAACCCCAAACTTCGATTTTGACCGCGTAATCGTTCTCAAACATTACGCTGACATATGCCCTGGAGCCTGTTTCTGTCTCTATCAATCTGTCGGTTTTAAAGTAAGAAATATTTTTCCACTCAAACAGATCGAAACTGGAGGATATCAGCTGCTTTTCCATCTCTCTTATTTCAGGAGAAAATGCAGCCAGATAAGCCGGGAAATCCTTATTTTTCAAAGAATTCTCTACGCGTGCGAGAAGATCGTTCACTCTCTGGTTTCCGAATGAACGGAACGAAAGGAAAAAACAGATTCCAGCAAAGAGGAGCATCCGCGCTAGGGGCATTCTTTTCATTTCCATCACCTGAATTTCAGCCGAGAATGACTTCTTATTATAACAAAATCAGAACCCATTTCTAAATTCTTGAGCCTCGTTAAGAACACAGCAGCAATATTCATGCCATTTAGAATAGACTCTGCCTCCTCATCTTCCGGATAGATTCCAGATCAATGACAGGACTGACAGGTCAGTGACGGGGAGATGGGCTGTAAATAAATTTTACTGTATCAATCTTCCCCGAAGTCTTCTTCCCACGTGACAAAACTGTGATAAAACACATCATCGCCTTCATCAAGGCCTCGGGTAATCTCTGTGATGTGGGAGGTCGAAGCTCCGAAGGCTTCAACAGCGTAGAAAAGCCCTTTTTCTGGATCGACATTATCTCCGCATGTATAGAAATCCATCGCTCCATAATTGTATTCAGGCCATGTGTGAGTAGAAATGTGGGATTCGGAGATCACGACCACACCACTCACTCCATAAGGCGGAAATTTGCTGAATGATACGGACCAAACCTGAGCTCCAGAAATTTCAGCAGCCTTAACCAAGATCTGCTGGACCTTTTCTACGCTGGCAATGATCTTGGGATCGCATCCTGAGGCTTCGACAATATAATGATGGCCAATGGGCTTATGAATCTTTTTCGGCATTTCAGCTCCTTTAAACCAATAGATTCATTATGCCGAATAACGCAACTGTGTCAAGTGAGGCACCTTCATTCTAAACCAGAATCCGCCTCTCTTCTTTGACCACATTCAATACGATATGGGTGACCGTTCGATCCACGTTTTCCAGAGAAAGGAGATCCTTGATAAAATCATTCAAATCCTTTCTATCTTCGAAATACCCGATAATCAAAGAATCCCATTCTCCGGTTATGTCGTACACCGCAACCACCCGGGAGTTTTTAGATATTTGTTCCTGAGTTTCCAACAATCTTCCCTTTGAAATACGAAGCGCGATGATGGCGATGAGATTCAAGCCGAAATATTCGGGATCCACCAAGGGTATGTATCCTAAGATGAATCCTGATTCTTCCAGCTTTTTCACCCTGTTTATCACGGCAGTGACTGATGTTCCGACCTCTTTGGCCACGTCCCGGAAGCTTTTACGGGCATTTTGATTGAGCACCCGAATGATTTTCCGATCCAGGTCATCTATCATCTCAACCTCCAGACATATGTCATCTTATCTTTAAAAAAACAGGAGTATTATAGCATAATCAAAGTCTATTATTGACAATTGTTTCGTATCATAGCTAAAATTAATTTTTCTTCAACAGCCAGCTTTGACAGGCGGAAAAAAACGCGCCCTGTGGATAAAGCCGCGATCAAAGGAGAAGCCATGACACAAAAATCACAAGCAGGCATTAAAAAATATGGTTTCGAAAATCAGGAAGAAGTCCTGAATGCAGTCAAAAATCCTGCCAACAAAATTGAGTTTGTCCGCATCATGTTCTCGGATATTCTGGGCCGACCTATGGACTTCTCGATACCCAGCGGTGAATTGAGAGGAGCTTTTCTTGAGGGCAAAGGATTCGATGGGTCTGCAGTGGAAGGTTTCGTCCGAATCGAAGAAAGTGACCTCATCATCATCCCCGATCCAAAGACATTCAGAGTCTTACCTTGGAAATACAAAGGTTTTGACGAAAGCACCACATGGAGAGAAGGGGTCATATTCGGAGATATTCATTCCCCTGATGGAAAACCCTATGAAGGAGATTGTCGGAGTGTGCTCAAGAAAGTGCTGAAGAAAGCTGAGAAAGATCTGGGAATCGAGGCCATAAAGGTCGGGCCTGAACTCGAGTTCTTTCTTTTCCCCAGCAGCCAAGAAGCCAGCCCGATGGATGCAGGAGGATATTTTTTCTCCGGCAGACACGGCGAAATCCGCAAGGAGATCCAGATTCTTTTTAAAAAGCTCGGAATTGAATCCGAGCATGATCACCATGAAGTGGCACATGGGCAGCACGAAATCGACCTCAATTCTCTCGATGCCTTGGAAATGGCCGACACCTGTATGCTTTTTCGTTACATGGTCAAAAAGGTCGCTCGTATGCACAACCTTTATGCGACCTTCATGCCCAAACCATTAAACGGTCAGAACGGGAGCGGGATGCATGTCCATCAATCTCTCTGGAAAGGAGGGAAAAATCTCTTCTTTGAAAAAAAAGGTCGTTACCATCTCTCGGGTTTGGCCCGTCATTACATTGCTGGCATCATGATGCACGCCAGAGAAATCTCTGCTGTCCTCAGTCAATGGACCAACTCTTACAAACGCCTGATCGAAGGGTACGAAGCTCCCGTATATGTCGCCTGGGGACAGAGGAACCGCTCGGCTTACATCAGAGTCCCGGAATATCAGCCTGGAAAAGAGCTCGAAACCCGGATCGAGCTCCGCTCCCCAGATCCCGCATGCAACCTTTATCTTGCGTTCGCCTGCATGTTCATGGCTGGACTGAAAGGCATCCAGGAGGAGTATGAACTCGAGGATCCGGTAGAAGAAAACATCTACGCGATGAGCGAGGCCAAACAAAAAAGCCTGAGCATACGAATCCTCCCCAGAAACCTGGAGGAGGCTGTCAAGATCATGAGCAAGAGCGAGATGGTCCGAGAAACCTTGGGGGAACATGTGTTCGAAAAATATCTTTCCAACAAGATGTGGGAGATCGAGGAGTACAATTCCAATGTTTCCAAAGAATACGCCAAACAGGTCAGCGAATACGAGATCAAAAAATATCTTCCCTTTTTATAGCCTCTCTCTCGGATTCTCGGCTGAATGACTCATCTGGAAACTTGTGGACAAGAACAAAATGATGGAGTGATGGAGAATTCAGGTCAAAGCCAAAAAATATGCTTGACGGCCAAAATCATATCTGCTATAAAGTTTTGTTATTATTCAATTATCGATATATTTTTTTAAACTGTATAGGAGGAATCATAACCTTCATAACCTTTTCTTTGGACTCTCTCCCGCTCTGCGGACGATCACCATTTTTTGGGTGATATGCCGATTCGTTTGAAACCTCCTATATCAACTAACACCTTGGACTTAAAAAATTTGGAGTAAGTCCCATGCAACAGATAGAAGTTTCCGAAGTCCTGTCTCTCATCAGAACCCACCCGAAAGAAAAAAGGTCCTTGATTCCCATCCTCCAGGATATTCAGGCTAAATACAATTACCTCCCTGGAATCGCTTTGACTACCCTGGCAAAAACTTTGGACATTCCTCTTGTCGATATAATCGGAGTGGCGACTTTTTACCGCTCTTTCAGCCTTCAGCCAAGAGGAGAACACCTTGTTACAGTCTGTATGGGGACGGCTTGTCACGTGAGGGGAGGACCAAAGATTCTCGAGGAGTTCGAGAGGAAGTTAAGAATCAGAGCTGGGGAAACAACAAGTGACAAACAGTTCAGTTTAGAGACCGTGGCTTGTCTAGGATGCTGCGCGATCGGTCCAGTCGTGGTTGTCGATGGCGACTACCATGCTCAAACGACTATCCGAAAAGTGGATTCCATCCTAAAGAGGTACCAAAAAAAAGAGAAGAGAGATGAAAGCACAAACCAAAATTAATTCCATTGATGCATTGAAAAGAACGATTGAAGTTGAAATTCAAAAAAGAGCTGCCGAAGAAAGGCCTGTTATCATGGTTTCCGCTGGCACATGTGGACAAGCCCGAGGATCTCTTGATGTCGTCGAGGCCCTGAAGAAGGCCGTTCAAGAAAAGGATCTCAAGAAAAAGGTAAGGATCAAGGTAACGGGGTGCCACGGATTCTGCGAGGCCGAACCAAATATCATCATCCAGCCTTATGACATTTTCTATCAACATGTCCGAAATAAGGATGCCGAAGAAATTATATCCGAAACCATCCTCAATAATCAGACTATCGAAAGGCTCCTCTATTGTGACCTTACTACCGGAGAACCCGCTCGCAAGGAAAAAGATATCTCCTTTTATAAAAAACAGATGCGGTTGGTTTTAGGGGATAACGCGCTCATAGATCCGACAGAAATTTCCGAGTATTTCTCTATCGGAGGATATGGCTCCCTGGCAAAAGTCCTCTCCAGCATGTCTCCAGACGATGTTACCGCCGTCATCAAACAATCCGGTCTTCGCGGAAGAGGGGGAGCTGGATTCCCTACAGGAAGCAAATGGGCTTTGACTCAAAGTGCCAAGGGAGAAAAGAAATTCATCATCTGCAATGCAGATGAAGGAGACCCAGGAGCCTATATGGACCGCAGTCTCATGGAGGGAAATCCTCATCGTGTCCTGGAAGGAATGATGATTGGAGCCTATGCAATCGGAGCATCCGAGGGCTATATTTATATCCGAGATGAGTATCCTCTGGCACTGAAACACATCACTCATGCTATCCGACAGGCTGAAGAATCAGGGCTTCTGGGAAAAAACATCCTGGGCACTGATTTCAGTTTGGAGATACATATCAGCAAAGGTGCAGGAGCCTTTGTTTGTGGTGAAGAGACAGCCCTCATCGCCTCGATAGAAGGAAAAGTGGGGGAACCCCGTCAGCGGCCTCCTTTTCCGGCAGTGAAGGGGCTCTGGAAAAGCCCCACCAACATCAATAATGTTGAAACTTGGGGAAATGTTCCTCTGATCATCGAAAAAGGTGCGGATTGGTTTTCTCAGATCGGCACCAACGGAAGCAAAGGAACGAAAATATTCTCCCTGGTGGGAAAAATCAACAACACGGGCCTGGTCGAAGTGCCGATGGGCATCACCATGAGAGAAGTCATCTTCGATGTAGGGGGAGGCATCCCGCAAGGAAAAGAATTCAAGGCAGTCCAAACAGGAGGGCCCTCAGGAGGCTGCCTTCCCGAGGAAAAACTGGACCTTCCGATTGACTATGAAAGCCTGACAGAGGCAGGATCCATCATGGGCTCAGGGGGGATGATCGTCATGGACGAAAACACCTGTATGGTGGATGTGGCGAAATATTTCCTGAACTTCCTAAGGGACGAATCATGCGGCAAATGCCTATCCTGCCGAGAAGGAACCCTGCGTATGTGGGAAATCGTAACAGACATTACAGAGGGAAAAGGGAAGCCGGGAGACCTTCAGCTCCTTGAAACCCTCGCCAACGCAGTCAAGGATGCTTCCCTTTGTGGACTGGGCCAAACAGCTGCCAATCCTGTACTCTCCACCATCCGGTATTTCCGAAACGAATACGAAGCCCATGTGAAAGACAAAAAATGTCCGGCCGGCGTCTGCAAGGAGTTGATCCAGTACTCCGTAATTGAAGACAAATGTACGGGATGTCTGGCATGTCTCAAGGTGTGCCCGAGTGAGGCCATAACAGGAGAACTGAAAAAAGTCCACGTTATCGATCCTAAAAAATGCATCAAATGTGGAGCCTGTTTCGAGGCCTGCAATTTTGATGCGATCGCCGTTGAGTGAGGGAACCATGATTAACATGAAAATAAACAACTTGGAGGTTCAGGCAGAAGAAGGATGGACCATTTTGGAGACCGCAAAATTTTATGGATTGGAAATCCCCACACTCTGCTACAATGAAGGCTTGAGCAATTATGGGGGATGCCGTCTCTGTTTGGTCGAAATAGGTGAAAAACCTCGCACAAAGCTGGTCAGTTCCTGCACATATCCTGTGGAGCAAGGTTTAATCGTACACACCGATACCAAAAGGGTTCTGGAGGCACGGAAAATGATGATTGAACTGATGCTTTCTGTAGCTCCCAATTCGAAGATCATCCAAGATCTGGCCTCTCAATTCGGTGTGAGACAAGTTCGCTTCGAAGTACGCAACGATGAATGTATTTACTGCGGTCTGTGTGTGCGCATGTGTGCAGAACAGATGGACGCCAGGGCTATCGGATTCCAAAACAGAGGGTATAAGAGGAAGATCTCCACCCCTTTTGACATGCGGTCGCCGGAATGCCGCCAATGTGGGGGCTGCATATATATCTGCCCGGCCTGTCAAATGAGATGCATAGGGCCAGATCCAGATACTGCTGTCTGCAACGCCTGTTTGAATCTAGATCCCACCTGTGTGGATGTCTATGATGAACTCCAGTGTTGGATGTATGATGCCGGGCGGTGCGGAACCTGTGTCCGAGAAAAAACGGAACAGTCAGACAGTGAGGAACAAGTTCCAAAGGATAACTCCTAGAGAGGTGCTAGAAGACTTGTTTTTTAACTGCTTGCCCATAATCGAGCAAATAAGGAGGTAATCATAATGGCTTATACAAAACTCAACAGGAGCGCCGCCACACTAACAAAAAACAGAACCGAAGGTTCGATCAGTCCGTTCAGCGGTATGTGTGTAACATGTGTGGATGGCTGTATCGGCATGTGTGAAATCGGAAAATCAGCTTACAGAGGCCCGGAAGTTCTCTATCCACAGCCTTTCGGCATCATTACTGCGGCTTCTGAAAAAGAATACCCCATTGATCTCTCTGACTTCACAATCCTGGGGACTGCAGCCGGCGCCTACGGTGTTGAAGCAGACTCTGACAAAGCCACTTTTCCTGCAGTCGACATCGAAACAGCAATTGGACAAGACAAAGGAATCAAGCTGAAAGTGCCATTTATCATCTCAGGAATGGGATCCACCAACGTGGCGAAACAAAACTGGGAAGGATTGGCTATAGGAGCGGCGATCAGCGGATCACTTTTGACTATTGGTGAAAATGTTTGCGCCATGGACGAACAATCGGAGATCAAAAACGGGAGAATCGTCCACTCTCCTGACATGGAGCGGCGGGTCAAACTCTTTCAAGACTGGCAAACGGATGGTTACGGAACCGTAGCCGTCCAGGCTAATGTCGAGGATACCAGGCTCGGCACACAAGAATACGTGATCGAAAAGCTCGGCGTGGAAACTGTAGAGTTGAAATGGGGACAGGGCGCCAAGGATATCGGAGGAGAAGTCAAAATAAAGAATCTCGAAAAAGCCCAGGAGCTGAAACGCAGAGGATACATCGTACTTCCTGATCCCGATGATCCAGAGATTATTCGAGCATTCGAGCATGGAGCCTTTAAGGAGTTTGAAAGACACTCCCGATTGGGCATGGTCGAAGAAGAGAGCTTCATGCAACGGGTTGAAGAACTGAGAAAGGTGGGCGCAAAGTATATCTTCCTCAAGACCGGAGCCTACAGACCGGTTGATCTTGCTCGAGCGGTCAAATATGCTTCCAAAGCCAAACTCGATCTGCTGACTGTGGATGGAGCAGGCGGCGGAACAGGTATGAGCCCCTGGCGCATGATGAACGAATGGGGCATTCCCAGTGTGGAGATCTGGTCTCTTCTCTATAAGTATCTCAAGAAGATCGAAGAAAAAGGAGAATATGTCCCTGACATCGCTACGGCAGGGGGAATTACCTTTGAGGATCAGATTTATAAAGCGCTTGCCCTTGTGGCCCCTTATGCCAAAGTCGTAGGAATGGCCAGAGGACCTATGGCTGCTGCCATGGTCGGAAAAACCATAGGAAGAAGGATAGAAGAAGAGCAAATTCCGGTGTATGTGGAACGCTTTGGCAACAAAGTGGAAGAAATCTTTGTCACAGCCACTGAACTCAAGCACGAGCTGAAAGAAAGGTTCAGCGACCTTCCCACTGGGGCCATCGGTCTCCATGGTTATTTCAAAAGACTCAGTCAGGGCTTGAAACAATTGATGGCTGGAAACAGAAAATTTGCCTTGTCTTACATCAGCAGAGACGATATCGCCGCTCTGACAAAAGAAGCTTCCGACATAAGCGGCATCCCGTTCATAACGGACGTGGATAGAGAAGAGGTGGATAAAATTCTCAACAGTTAATTTCAGTTTGTTGAGATCCATTCGGAAAACCTATCGCCAGAAAAGCGAATAGGGAGTTGAAGCGTCAGCATTCTGACTTCCGTGACGATTTCTCTGAATTCCGGGTTCCCGTGCTGGTCCGCTTTATGATTTCTCCTTTACGCAACGGATCGGATATGCTATAAATGACCTCTGGTGAGACATGAGCATCATCAACGGAATAATCAGTCTCTTTGTGGTCCTGTTTGCCATCACAATCCATGAGGCCTCTCATGGCTGGGCAGCCTTGAAAAAGGGCGATCCCACAGCCTTTCACATGGGAAGAATCACCTTGAATCCGATCCGCCATATCGATCCTGTGGGAACCATTCTTCTTCCTCTCATCCTCATCGTGATGGGGGCTCCTCCCTTCGGATGGGCGAAACCCGTTCCCGTCAATCCGCTCAATTTGAAGGATCCCCGACGGGATAATTTGATCATATCGATTGCCGGTCCTCTATCCAACATTTCCGTAGCCGTAGTGGCTTTTGTCATCCTCAAGCTGATGATGAATCTCGATCCAGGCCTTGTTTATGGGAGAGGAGGATTCTCCAGTCTGCTCTCTCCGGTCATTCAAATCCTTTATTTAACGGTCGTTATCAACATCATATTGGCGATTTTTAACATGATTCCGATTCCGCCGCTGGATGGCAGCGGAGTCGTAATGGGACTGATCTCAGAGGAGGCAGCACAGAAGTATGAGCAAATCCGGCCCTATGGCTTTTTTATTCTGATCTTGTTGATAATGACGGGGTTCATCGGCCGAATATTGGGCGGTGTTCTCCGAATCGTGGACTCCTTTATTTTCTAGGGAAAGGAAGGAATGAGCAACAGGAAGAAAAAAATCGTTCTCAGCGGAATGAGGCCCACAGGCCCTCTCCATCTCGGACATTTAGCTGGCGCACTCAAGAACTGGATCCGGCTGCAGGATGAATATGACTGCTACTACACCATCGTTACCTGGCATGCCTTCAGCTCCGAGTACCAGAAATCCACTGTTATCAGAGACTACATTTTCGAATACGCTGCTGGATGGCTGAGCTTCGGCATAGATCCAGAAAAGAGTGTGGTTTTTGTGCAGTCAGAGGTCAAAGAGCATGCGGAGCTTCATCTTCTCCTTTCCATGATCATCCCCTTGCCCTGGCTGCAGAGGGTTCCCACATTCAAGGAAATGCAGCGAGAAATCCCGGATAAAGACCTCAACACCTACGGATTTCTCGGATATCCTGTGCTCCAGACAGCCGATATCATCATCTATAAAGCGCATGCTGTCCCAGTTGGAGAAGACCAGGCTTACCACCTGGAGCTGGCACGGGAAATCACAAGGCGTTTCAACCGTCTTTACGGAGAAATCTTCCCTGAACCTCAGATTCTTCTTACAGAGGTTCCCAGGCTCGCGGGTACAGACGGCCGCAAAATGAGCAACTCTATGCATAACACTATCCATCTGACAGATCCACCAGAAGTCATCCGAGAAAAAATATCTCCTATGGTCACAGACACCCGGCGCAAACGGAGGTCTGATCCGGGAGTCCCTGAGGACTGTCCGGTTTTCACTCTACACAAGGCTTTCGTGAATGAAACGAAGAGAGAAGAGTTGGCAAAGGGCTGCCGGACGGCCGGAATCGGCTGTTTGGAATGCAAAAACGCAGTCATCGACAGAATCATCCAGATCCTAACCCCTTTCCAGGAAAAAAGAAGGGAGTATGATAAAAATCCGCAGCTTGTCCGCGATATCATCGAAGAAGGGAACAGAAAAGCGAGACAAAAAGCCCAAAAGACCATGGAAGAAGTCAGAGCAGCGATAGGACTCTGATTTTGGGTCCGTAGTGTTAATGGAAGAGGCGAAAGAGTATCAGGTCAACTTGGAGGTCTTCCAGGGGCCCCTGGACCTTCTTCTTTTTTTGATTCGAAAGAAGAAAATCAACATCCACGATATCCCCATTGCCTCCATTACCAGAGAATATCTGGATTATCTCGACCGTAAGGAAAGGATCAATCTCGAACGCGAAGGAGAATTCTTGTTGATTGCAGCACTTTTAATCTACATCAAATCGCAGATGCTCCTTCCCAGAGAAAGCATGAGAGATGAAGAGGAAGACCCACGAAATATCCTGGTGAACCGCTTGCTGGAATACCAGAAGATCAAAGCTGCCAGCACCCTCTTAAGGGAAAAAGAAGACCAGCAAATGCAGCTCTGGCAGCGAACCGCCCTTCCTCCTCTCCAGTCAAAGGATGAATATGAGCTTTCTGAGCTGTCCCTTTTCGACCTGGCAGAGGCTTTTTTGACGCTCATGAAAAAAAAGGAAAAGGAAAATTTTCGCCTCATTGAAGGAAAAAACTTTTCCCTGGAAGAGAAAATGAAGGAACTGATTGATCGTCTCAAAGAAAAAAAATATCTCAACTTCCTGGAGTATTTTTACAGCCAAGAGAGCATCGAAGCTGCCCTTGTAGCTTTCTTCTGTCTCCTGGAGCTCGTCAAATCAGGCATTGCGATCGCTGTCCAAAAGGGCTTATTTGATTCGATCGAAGTCTGGCTCAGACAAGAGATCCCATCATGAGGGCAAGACTGAAGGATGTCATAGAATCTCTAATTTTCATCTCTCTTGAACCCCTCACATTGGAAAAAATTAAGGGCATCTGTACCGAATTTTCAGAGGAAGAAATTGAAGCAGCCATTCAGGAGCTCACAGAAAATTATTCATCCAACCAAAGAGGGATTCAAATCGTTCAGGCCGCAGGAGGATACCTCTTCTCAACAAAATCCGAGCATGACCAATGGGTCAGACGGCTTCTCAGATTGGAGCAAAAGAACAAGCTCTCTCATGCTGCTCTGGAAACCCTCGCCACTGTCGCTTACCATCAGCCCATGACGCTCGCCGAAATTTCCGCTCTTCGCGGCGTGGACGCTTCTCATTCTTTGAAAACTCTGCTGCAGAGGAAATTGGTAAAGATCACAGGGCGGAAAAAAAGTCCAGGGAGACCTTTGATTTACAGGACTACCGATCGATTCCTTAGCTACTTTGGACTCAACAGCTTGAGCGATCTCCCCTCTGAAAAGGAAATAACGAAAATTCTGGACGAGGAAAATATTCTTGATTAAAAAGAAGGCCTTTCAGGTCAAAAAAACCGCGCTTCTGTTTCCTTCCGCTTGTCTTCTCTTCTTGACTGCCTGCCAATCCCAAAATATTGAGGTGGTAAAGCCGGCCGAAGACCGTCATCGACCACACAACTATGTCGGACAAAAGGGGATGGTCGTTGCCGCCCATCCATTAGCTGTCCAAGCCGGCCTGGAAGTTCTAAAAAAAAACGGAAACGCTGTGGATGCGGCTGTGGCCACTGCATTTGCCCTGAATGCGGTCGAACCGTTCGCATCTGGAATCGGTGGCGGAGGATTCATGCTCATTTTCCTGGCAAAAGAAAAAAGAGTCACGGTGATAAACTTTCGTGAAAAAGCGCCGGCGCACGCTTTTCCCTCCATGTTCCTGGAAAACGGCAGGGTCAAGGACGAATGGCAGAGGACTCACGGACGCGCTGTCGCCGTGCCAGGAGCCCTTGCCGGGTGGACTTATGCACTCAAAAAATACGGCACTCTCGAGCTGGAAGAGACTATGGAAAGGAGTATCCAGATAGCTGAACAGGGCTTTTCCGTCAGCACGACCTTCAGTCAAATCAACAAAGACGAGTATGAGAAAATCCTCCTGAATTCGGGAGAATCCTCTCCTTATCTTCTTGACGGGCTTCCTTATGAACCGGGCGACACATTCCAGAATCGAGATCTTGCTCAAACGTTGAGGCGGATTGCCTCTTTTGGATGGCAGGACTTTTACTCTGGGGATATCGCGCAGAAAATTGCCGAGTCGGTCCAAAAGAAAGGTGGTTTGATTACCAAGGAAGATCTCTCCAGTTACTCTCCGATTGAACAGTTCCCTCTGAAAGGTTCGTACAAAGGATACTCGGTATACTCCATCCCTCCTCCTGGTTCCGGTGGCCTGCATACCATACAACTCCTCAACATCGTCGAGCAGTGGCCAGTCAGTTCTTGGGGATTCAACTCTCTCCAATATATCCACCATATGAGTGAAGCCTTCCGGTTCGTATTTGCTGACAGAACCCGCTATCTGGGAGATCCCGAATATGTATCGGTTCCCACAAAAGACTTGATTTCCAAAAAGTATGCATCCCGAATCGCAGCTAGAATATCACCCCGCCATCTTCAGGATTCCTATCCGCCCGGCATTATCGATAAGAATCTGTTAGACAGACAAAACACCACTCATCTGAATGTCATCGATCAATGGGGGAACATCGTGAGCTTGACTCAATCGATCAACGACTTTTTCGGATCGGGTATTGTCGCCGCTGGGACCGGTTTTCTGTTAAACAATCATATGGCAGATTTCTCTCCTTATCCCGAATCAATCAACGCTCCCCGCCCATTCAGACGACCTGTAAGCTCCATGGCCCCTCTCATTCTTTTCGACCAGGAAGATCCCTTTCTCATACTTGGCTCTCCTGGTGGAACGAGAATTTTTCCCTCCCTCACTCAGATCATCATCAACATCGTAGAGTTCGGTATGTCTCTCGATGAGGCCATCGAGGCTCCCCGCTTTTTTTCCTATTCGACTCAGGGAAAAGCGAGAAGCCTGTTTATGGAGTCGCGCATCAGTCCGGAAACGATCCGGGCTCTTGAAGAAATCGGTCACACCGTCGAGATCCGCGATGCCTTCGATAAGTTTTTCGGAGGGGCCCAGGGAATCATGATTCTTTCCAGTCAAAATATTATCCTCGGCGGAGCCGACTCCAGAAGAGACGGTGCAGGGGAAGGATATTGAAATCCTAAGGAAGGATGAAACATGAAAAAAAGTCTTTGTTCCTTGTTGACTGTTTTCGCTATAGCAAGGGTCTGTCTCCCTGTTCCAAAGGGAACGAGAGAGGACTGGCCATGTTTCGAACAGCCTCTGCTCATCACTTCGGTCGGCCAAAGCGCGGATGTTCAAATTGCTGGTGTACTCGCTAAACGGGCGGGACTGACTGCCTTTCTTTCCAAAGCAGCTGGAAAAACAGACCTCGAAAACATGAAAACTCTTGTTCTGGTCATCGGTGTGAGCATGAAGGGCTTGGGGGCAGCAGGGTTGGACCTGGATCATGAAATCTCCCGGGTAAACGGCATGGTCGAGACAGCTCTAAGAGAAAACATCCCTCTCCTCTGCCTTCATCTGGGTGGACAGGCAAGAAGAGGAAAACTTTCTGACCAGCTTCTTGCCACCTTCCTTCCTTTCGCTCGCATGGTCATCGTGGTCAAATCCGGAAACGAGGATGGTCTCTTCACCAAGATTTGTGGAGAGCTAAACATTCCGCTCTTAGAATTGGAGAGGCCCTTAGACGCCATCGAACCCCTGAAGTCTCTTTTCCAGTCAGACACGGAATCGTTTTAAAACTCTGTCCAGAGCGATTCATAATCACACCTGGTTTATCGGAGGAGCATACCCGTTTCCGTGATAAATCTGGCTTTTGGCACCCGGAAAGAGAGAGGCTTCTCGTTTGCGGTCGGGCATTGACATTTGATGGATATTTTATTATGTCATAAATCCGTAAAATCCCGCTTATTTTTGTAGAAGAGACAGATCCAGGATAAAAAATGTCAGAGGCAGTCCTGTTCTTGACAATGGTGGGAATTTTTGTCTTGCTGGCCATGGCTTTTAAACTTCCTATCGGAATTTCCCTAGCTTTATCGGCGCTGGCAGGTTCATTATTTGGAGGGGAAGGCCTAGGGCTGCGTCATCTTGTCGAGGGCTCATTCGGTTATTTTGAAACCATACTGATCATTTCGTCGGCCATGATTTTCATGAAGGTGCTGCAAACTTCCGGCATATTGGATTCCATAACCGCATTCCTGCTCAAGACCTTCTATAAAAGAAAAATCCCTCTTCTCCTCACAGTGATGGTCTTGATCATGTTCCCTGGTATGATCACCGGTTCTTCCACAACCGCTGTGCTCACTACAGGAGTATTGGTTGCACCCGTGCTCATGCGTTTGGGACTTTCCAGGATTAAGTCAGCGGCATTGATAGCCATGGGAGCCATCATTGGCATGATCGCTCCGCCGGTAAACATTTTGGTCATGATCATGGGTGCAGGAGTGGATATGCCCTATGTTGGGCTGACTCTTCCTCTTTTGATCATTGTGATCCCCCTAGCTGTCATCATCTCTCTCTGGCTCGGATTCAGGGATATCAAAATGATCAATTATGCCCAGATGGTAACGATTCTTCCGGAGTCATGTTTCCCCCGCTACGGATATCGGCTCTACCTTCCTCTTTTAGTCGTTCTGGCCCTGTTGCTGGGACAAAGTTTGTTAGTGGAACTCATGCCCGATATCGGTATCCCCGCGATATTTTTCATCGGCAGTCTCATCGGTCTCTTTTGTGGCCGGCCCTTCAATTTTTTAAGAGTCACACAAGAGGCTCTCAAAGAAGCTCTGCCCATCCTTTCTATACTCGTAGGCGTGGGCATGTTCATCCAAATCATGACCTTGACAGGAGGAAGAGGTTGGGCGGTTGTCTCTTTTCTTTCGCTTCCTCCTTTCCTCTTATACGCGGGGATAGGGATCAGCATGCCCCTCTTCGGAGCCGTTTCCGCATATGGCTCTGCTTCTATTCTAGGAGTTCCTTTTATCCTGGCTTTGATCAATAAAAACGCCGTCATAACCGCCTCTGCTCTTTCAGCCGTGGCAGGATTAGGTGATCTTATGCCCCCCACGGCCTTGGCTGGTATGTTTGCGGCCCAGGTTGTCGGAGAAAAAAACTACTTTCGTGTCCTTCGGTACTGTATTGTTCCTGCTTTATTCGAACTATCCGCGGGAATTGGGCTCTTGCTGCTTGCGCCCTTTCTGGATAAGATCATTTAGGTGAGCAAATGCAAATCATTTACCATATTATCGTGTTCTACATAGCTCTCCATTTAACATGGTACATATTTAAAGAGAAGAAAATCTGGAATCAACTCAGCGCCGCACTTGTATTGATTGTCTTCTTGCTGCGGCTTTTCCTCGTCAAATGAAAACGATCGCAAAAAAATGAAAACTCATCATATCACAGCATTTTTATCGATCATCACCGCAGCAGCGATATGTTTTATCACCGCTCGCAGCTTCCTCGGCATGCACAAAGCCGAAGCCGTGTATCCCAGCCGCTTTCTGACCAGCCAGAATACGCTGAGTGCTTATTTCCCAGGATTGAAAGACTCGCCAGGAGATACCGATGTGTTCATCTTTGAAAGTCAAAATCCGGGTGGAACCCTTCTCATTCTGGGAGGAACTCATCCCAACGAACCCGCAGGATATATCACGGCAGTTCTCCTTGTGGAAAACCTGAGAATCTCCAAAGGCAAGGTCATCATCATTCCCCGTTCCAACAACAGCGGCTTCACCCACAGCGATCCGCAAGAAGGGAATCCACAAAGATTCTCTTTCGAAGTCCCTGGAGGGAAAAGATGGTTTCGCTACGGATCGCGGCTCACCAATCCGATTCACCAGTGGCCTGATCCTGTCTTTTATGTCAATCCGGCGGGACAGAAGCTCGCGGGAACGGAAGGCCGGAATCTCAACCGCTGTTATCCAGGGCGTGAGAAAGGGTTCCTGACGGAAAAAATTGCCTATGGCATCATGGCACTCATCAGGAAGGAAAATGTGGATCTGGCTGTCGATCTTCATGAAGCCGCTCCCGAATATCCAGTAATCAATGCCATTGTTTTCCATGAAAACTGCGCCGAGCTGGCCGCTCTTGCCTTGCTGGAGCTCCAGGAGGAGGATATCGAGATCAGGCTGGAAGCTTCTCCCTCCAATCTAAGAGGCCTGAGCCACCGTGAATGGGGAGATTCTGCCCAAATCATGGCGATCCTTCTGGAGACTGCGAATGCATCTCACGGAAGATTGAAAGGAAGGGTCACCCCTTCTCTGATCTTAGAGGGAAAAGATAAAAATTATGTCAAAGCTGCCAGGCTCGGCCGGCTTTTCGTTCCCTTCGATGAGAAAGGCATCCCGCTCAGACAGCGCGTTTCACGTCATCTTTCAGCCCTCGGGGCTTTGGTCGCCAGTCTGGAAGAACTCCGTCCACACCTTCGTATAAGACTCGAAAACATCCCATCACCAGCCGAGCTTCAAAAGGCGGGCATAGGAGCATTCCTCAAAGCTCAAAATTGAGCCTAAGTTTCGATTCTACCAATAGTTAGGATTGACAGAAAGGCCTCAAATAATATAGTATAGGAATTCTTTCTTTGGATGAAATGGAAATAATCACAGCAAAAAATTCTGGTCTTTGCTACGGAGTAAAAAGAGCGCTGCAGATGGCCAAGGTAACGAGAAGGCAGAAAAAAGGTGAAGTTTTTACCTTCGGTGATTTAATCCATAATCCTCAGGTGATCAACGAATTGAAAAAACAGGGCATTCAATCCATTGACGGAATCGAACAGATCAAAGAAGGGACTGTCATCATCCGAAGCCACGGCGTTTCACCCGAAATCTATGCCATACTGAACAAAAAAAAACTCGACATCGTGGACGCCACCTGCCCCATAGTCAAGAGAATTCAAAAATTGGTTGCGGCTCTGGCCAAAAAAGAGAATGAGGTCATAATAGTAGGAAACAGAGAACACCCAGAAATCAAAGGCCTCATCGGCTATTCCAGAGGAAAAGGCATCATCATCGAAAATGAAACTCAAGCCAAGTCCCTTCCTTCAAGAAAAAGGAGAGCAGTTCTCGCCCAATCCACTCAGGATCTCTTTCTTTTCACGAGAGCAGTGGCAGCCCTGATAGAAAAGACCGAAGAGCTTCAAGTATACAACACGATTTGCCAGTCCACTCAAACACGACAAAAATCAACATCCGAACTTGCATCCTGTGTCGACGTTCTCTTCATAATCGGAGGAAGGAAGAGCTCGAACACCCAAAAGCTCTTTCAAATTTCAAAAAGAATATTGCCCAACACCCATTTTATCGAATCAGCAGAGCAAATCACTCCTGCTTTGGTGAAGGGAGCTAAAAAAATTGGCCTATCTGGAGGGGCTTCCACTCCGCCAGAAGCCATAGAAGAAGCTGTGGCTAAGATTAAGTCAAGCTATAAACATAATTTTTTATCGGAAAAGAGGGCCTAATGTCAGAGCTAATCAAAAATCCCAAAAAAGAGAAAGAAATGTCGAACGAGGATTATGCAGATCTTCTCGAGCAATACCAATTCAGCACCAAGGAACTTACACCCGGAAAGCTCCTGAAGGGAAAAGTGATCAAAGTCACAGACAATCATGTCCTTGTGGATGTGGGCTTCAAATCAGAAGGAATCATCCCGAATGAAGACTTTGTCAATCATCAAGATCCGAAAACACTCCAGCCGGGCGATGACGTCGAAGCCGTTTTGGAAAAAGGCAATCTCAGAGAAGGCTATCTCGTTCTCTCAAAAAAGAAAGCCATAGCTATCAAGGCCATGGACAACCTGGAAAAAGCCTACCAGCACAAGAGCTGGATCGTTGGAAAGATAACAGAGAAAATTAAGAACGGATACACCGTCAATGTGGGGATCGATGCCTTCCTTCCCGATTCTCACGCAGATATAAAAATGGTCAAAGACCCGAAGAAGCTCATCGGCAACATCTATAAATTCAAGGTGCTCAAATTCGATCGGAAGACCGAAAATGCAGTCCTTTCTCGAAAACTCTATCTTCAAGATGAAAAGGAAAAAAGGAAAAGACGAATTTTCGACCAAATCAGCACAGGACGAAAAGTCAAGGGAAAAGTTAAGTCTCTCACAAATTTCGGGGCATTTGTGGACTTGGGCGGAATCGAGGGGCTCATGCATATATCTGACATGTCCTGGGGAAAGATCACCCATCCTTCAGAACTCTTCGAAGTGGGTCAAGAAATCGAGGCGATCATTCTCGATTTCAACGAAAAAGAAGAGAAGATCTCCTTGGGATATAAACAGCTCACGCCTGATCCATGGGAAAATATCGGAGAGAAGTATCAAGCAGGACAGAAGATCATCGGAAAGGTGGTGAGCTTGACAGATTTTGGAGCTTTCATCGAACTGGAAAGTGGTGTGGAAGGGCTGGTTCATGTCTCGGATTTGTCTTGGTCCAGAAAACCTGTTCATCCCAAAAAAATCCTCAATGTAGGAGAAGAAGTCGCTGTTACCATCTTAGCCATAAACCCATCAACCAAACGGATCTCTTTAGGCCTTAAACAGGTCACTCCTCACCCTTTGGAACTCTTCAGGCAGCAATACAGTCCGGGTTCAAGAGTCAAGGGAACCATCACGAGCATCACGGATTTCGGAGCCTTCCTGGAAGTGGAAACAGGGATCGAAGGGCTGATTCACATCTCGGATATTAGCTGGAAAAAAATAAAGCATCCATCCGACGTTCTCAAAGTCGGAGACGAAATCGAAGCCATCATATTGAATATTGATGTCAAGAAGCAGAAGCTTTCGCTGGGCATAAAACAGTTGGAAGGAGACATTTGGGAAGATTTTTTTTCTCGTCAAAAGGTAGGGGATCTGGTCAAAGTCAAAATCGTCCGTCTCGCCAATTTCGGTGTGTTTGTCGAAATAACCCCCGGCATTGAAGGAGTCGTATTTTTATCCGAGCTGGACGATCACAAAATCGAGAACCCAGCCGACGCTTTCAAGGTCGGCCAAGAGAAATTGGCTAAAATCCTGAAGATGAATCAGGAAGAAAAGAAGATATCGCTCAGCTTCAGACAGGCCCAGATCGAAATGCAAAAAATGGAATACCAGAAATACGTACAAAACCAGGACGATCGCCTGACACTTGGCGACTTGATGAGAGACAAACTCAAAAACTTAGAGCCCCCAAAAAAGAAATCCAAAAAAACAGAGAAAAAAAAGGAGGAAAAAGATGATAAAAGCTGATTTAATCAACAAAATCGCAAAGGAAATGAGCATATCCAGGCAGGATGCTGAAACTGGTGTCAATCTTTTTTTTCAAACTTTAAAAGAAGCCCTCCTGAGGGGTGAAGAAATCGAACTCAGGGGATTCGGCAGTTTTCGCTTTCGCACAAGGGGGGCTCGCTCAGGAAGAAATCCACGGACAGGAAAAGCCGTTCAAGTCCCTCCAAAAAAAGTCTTGTATTTTAAGCCGAGTAAATTGATAAAGAATATGATCAACAAATAATGGAATACATCACGACTCCATGGAGAGAAGAGTACATTAAGAAAGTCTTCAAGATGAAGGGCTGTATCTTCTGCCAAGCTTTGAAAACAAAAGATGATAAGCAATCCTTAATCCTTTACAGAGGACTTCACAACTTCGTCATGTTGAATAAATATCCTTACACACCAGGCCATCTGATGATTGCACCTTACAAGCACCTCAGCTCTATCGAACTGGCGGAAAAAGAAGCGACCGATGAAATGACTGAGCTTCTCAAGAAATGTTTGATTCTCCTGAGGGAACATTATCAACCTCAGGGATTTAATACAGGAATGAATATCGGACGGAGCGCCGGAGCTGGGGTAGCCGACCATTATCATCTGCATATTATACCACGATGGTCAGGTGACTCGAATTTCATGCCCATTATCGGAAAGACAAGAGTTGTGTTGGAAGACCTCCATACATCGTATGATAAGCTTCTATCATTATTCAACAAACGAGAAAACAGTGGACTTTGAACTTTCAGAAGACCAGCTTTTGATCAAGGAAATGATCAGTGAATTTGCCCAAAATGAGATCAAACCACGAGTGAAAGAATTGGAAAAGAAACGCGCTTTTCCCAGCGAATTGTTGAAAAAACTCGCCGAACTCGGCGTGCTCGGGATGTCTATCCCTCCAGAATATCAAGGGAACAAGACGGATAGTCTTTCTCTCATTCTGGCTATCGAACAATTGAGCAAGGTTTTTCCATCCCTCGCTGTGATTATCAGCGTTCATTGTTCACTCTTTTGTTACGCCATCCTTAAGTTCGGCTCGGAGGCCCAGAAAAAAATATACCTCCCAAAAGCAGCGGCAGGAGAGATCCTGGGAGCTTTTGCTCTCACAGAACCTTGGGCGGGTTCGGATGTGCGCGGCATAAAAACCAGGGCAGTGAAAAAGGGGGACCGGTTCATTCTCGACGGAACGAAATCCTGGGTCACAACCGGAAGCGATGCAACCGCATACATACTTTTCGCAACTACAGAAACAGATTCTGGAAATCATCAGCTGAGTGCATTCATCGTCGAGAAAAGCTTTCCAGGTTTCCGTATTTCAAAGGTTGAAGAAAAGATGGGACTCCACGCCTCGATAACTTCTGAGATAGTTCTCGAGAACTGTCAAGTTCCAGCGGAAAATCTTCTCGGGAAAGAAGGAAAAGGTGCTTCCATCGCTTTACACTGCCTCGATGGATCCCGTATAGGTATCGCAGCTCAGTCTGTCGGTCTCTCACAGCGAGCCTTGGAAGAAGCCACCACATACGCGAAGCAGAGAGAAGCATTTGACAAGCCCATAGCGGAATTCCAGGCCATCCAGTTTATGATTGCAGATATGGCGACGCTCACCGAAGCCGCGCAATTGCTCACTCATAGAGCAGCCATCCTGTTGGACAAAGGCATCTCTGTTTCAAAAGAGGCATCTATGGCGAAGCTCTTTGCGTCAGAAGCAGCTAACAAGATCGCCTACATGGCTTTACAGATTCACGGCGGCTATGGATATTCTCAGGAATTTTTTATCGAACAGCTCTACAGAGATGCAAGGGTTCTCACTATATATGAGGGGACCTCTGAAATACAGCGTCTTGTCATATCAAGACATCTAATCAAAGAATAGCTGTCAAAGGATTTCTTTGGAACGGAGAAAATAAAAGGACACGAGACAGTCCGATTTTGAGGTGCAACGATGCTAAAATCAATGAGAAAAAACATAAAATCTCTCGCTCCGACTCTATGGTTCGTGATTATCGCTTTTATCATCTCCATCTTTGCTGTCTGGGGAGGAGCGGGGCGTCTCGGAGAAGGAAGAGGGTCTGATACACTGGCTACGGTAGGAGATGAGAACATATCGGTTGACCTCTACTACCAGACTCTAAGGCGAAGGTTGGAGGCTATGCAGCGGGAGTTTAAAGAGCTCGACAGTCGATTTATCCAGCAGCTGAACATTCCTCAACAGATCTTGAATCAGCTCGTCCAGCAGTCCCTTCTTTCTCAATCGGCTAAAGATATGGGAATTCAGGCGACTGACCAAGAAATCAGGGAAAAAATCAAAAGCTATCCTGTTTTTCAAAAGGATGGACAGTTCGTGGGCTTCACCCAATACAAGAAAATTCTTGAATGGAACCGGATTCCTTTATCTGCATTCGAACAGAGCCTTCGAGAAGAAATCGTGATGGAGAAAACAGTCGATGTCTTAACCGCAGGTGTAGCAGTTACGGAAGAGGAACTCTGGGAAAATTACCAAAAGGAGAACGATACAGCCAAACTGGAATATATTGTCCTGGAACTCGATTCAGTCGAATTGGACACAGAGCCTGAATTGAGTGCACTCCAAGAGTATTTCGAAAAGAATAAGGAACATTATAAAATTCCTGAAAAAAGAGAGGCAGATTATGTCTTTTTAAAGACAGACGATTTAAAACAAGAAATTGAAGTGACCGATCCTGAACTCGAGGAATACTACGAAGATAACACATCTCGATTTATGGAGCCTGAAAAAGTGAAGGTGAGTCGTATTTATCTCCCCTTCGAAGATAGGGATAAGGACCTCGTGCTCAGCGAAGCAAGGGATCTTTTGAAGCAGATCAACTCAGGAAAAGACTTTGGAGAAATAGCCAGAGCACACTCGAAGGACGATAAAGCCCAAGCTGAGGGAGACTGGGGTCTTTACGAATGGAAGACACTCTCGCCTCAAGAGCAAGATCAGATCAACAGATTATCTGAAGGCCAGGTTTCTGACATCGCGGAACTCGAGGATGGAGTGGCTATCCTAAAGGTTACGGAGAAAGAATCCGAATCCACTCAGCCTTTCGAGGCGGTAAAGGAAAGAATCATCAATATCCTAAAAGACGAAAAAGCACGGAATCTAGCCGACACACAAATCTCTCAACTGGAAAAGGCAGCAAAAAAAGAAAACAGTCTGGATGTTGCTTCACAAAAGCTGGGGTATAAAATCAGAAACACGGGTCTTCTCAAGGAGAATGATCCTCTAGAAGACATCGATCCTTCCGGAAGCATAAGCCAGTCCTTCTTTTCTCTCGAAGAAAAGGAAATTTCTTCTCCGATTTACACTTATACAGGAGTCGGTCTGGCTCAATTGATGAGAATCGAATCCGCTCGTCAAGCCAATTTCGAAGAAGTGAAAGAAGAGGTCAGTAACGATTTTAAGGAGTTAAAAAAGAGAGATATGGCGGCCGAGAAACTCGCAGCTATCAAACAGGAACTCGACAAAAAGAGCATGGAAAATCTCGCCGAAGAACAAAATCTTGAGTATAAAACCGTCGATGAACACAGAAGGGGACAGTATATCGGCGTCATCGGTGAAAACAAGGAAATCGACAGACTGGCTTTCTCGCTTCCAGTGGGTCAAACAAGTGATCCAGTGGAATTCGGATCTGGACATACCCTTATAAGGATACTCGACCGCCAAGAAGTGACCAAGGAAGAATTCAATGAGGAGAAGGAGAGCTATAGAGAAAATTATCTGGAAATGAAAAAGAATAAATTTTTCTCATCTTACATGGCCAGGTTAAGAGAGGAGAAAGAGGTAAAGATCAAGTATGACCTCTTCTTAAAAGTCAATTCCGATGTTCTCTCCCGGTTCAGCGGGGAGCAGGAACAGGTGGGTGGAGAAGGATAAAAAAATATATCCAGAAGAGATCACGCTCTGATAAGCTCCAAGAGAAGATTCTGCACTTTCCTTTCCATAGCGGCTCGAAATTTCTCGATGGAAGCTGAAATCCCATCCTCCATATGGTCTGAGATAAACATGGGTTCGCCAACGCTCACTTTGATCGTGCCTGGGATGAGAAAAGGAAGTTGGGTGCCAAACATGGCTACAGGAGTTACAGGCACGGAGATTTGTTCCTTTTTATACAGATTATAAGCAAGAAAGGCAGGTCCCCGGCGGAAAGGACTGACGTAGGGATTCGGATTCCCGTGCATGATTCTCCCCTTTCCTTGAAGGGCAATGATCGCCCTCCCCTTTTTGAGATAATCCTGGCATCTCTCAACAGCCAATCTTTTTTGTTTTGTCAGATCCACAGGAATGGTTCCCACCTTGCTTATATTCAAAGAGATAAAATGAATAAATCGAGTTTTAACGGGATTCAATAACAAATCTGCAAAATAACCGAAAGTTCTGAGATGCCTTTTCAAATGGCGCCTGATGAGCCAATTGAATTCATTCTTGTCAAACAGCATCTTGTTTGCAGTAAAAAAGATGGGCCGAGGCACAACCTGTATAAGGATCGCAATATCTTTGAATGTGCCAATATGATTACCCACGATGATATTGGGACCTTTTTTGATGAAATTTCTCCTGCCTCTTATTTCCAATTTTTTCCCGAGCAGGAAAAATCTGCAGAGTCTGTCCACCACAGGCTTCAACTTGGCAAATTCTCTTTCAGGCGTTTCCATCGTTCAAATTATACCACAAGAAAAGTCAGTTGCTCATAACTTTCATTATTCTTCCGTTTCCTGTATATAAATAGGATGGCATAAAAAGAATCGAGTTCCGTTTTGACTTTATGAATCCAGAGGTAAGATGAGCAACACTAGCGAGAACCGGAAATCCGCAAAAAAGCCGAGTCTAGGCGTGGCCCTGATTCCGATGCTCTCAATGGGTCTTCTCCTAGGGATCGGTTATGGCATTTATCAAATCCGTCCCCAAGTCCTTCTTGTGGCCGCAGCTTTCATCACCGGATGTCTGGGTTTATTTCTGCGCTTCAAGTGGCAAGAGATGGAAAGGGGGATAGTAGACAGCATCCATAAAGCTATGCCCGCCATCTTGATCATGCTTTGTGTAGGAATTTTGATAGGCTCTTGGATCGCAAGCGGGACTATTCCCATGGTCATTTACTACGGATTGAAGCTCATATCGCCGAAATTCTTTCTCGTCACAGCATGCTTGGTCTGTTCGCTCACATCAATCGCTACAGGGACCTCCTGGGGAACCATCGGGACTCTCGGCGTTGCTTTCATAGGAATAGCCATGGGATTGGGAATTCCTCTGGGACCAGCGGCAGGAGCCATTGTTGCCGGTGCATATTTCGGAGACAAGATGTCTCCCTTTTCTGATGTGACCAATCTAGCTCCGGTAGCCGCCGGATCAAACCTTTTTGACCACATCAAACACATGATTTGGTCTGCCACTCCTGCCTGGTTGATCGGACTGTTTGTCTATTTCCTGATAGGTCTTAAATACGGTGCTGAGAGAGTCGAATCCGAGACCATGAAAAGCATCACCCAAACTCTGAAATCTCATTTCCATTTCAACATCTTGCTCCTTCTCCCGATGGTCATCGTCTTCTATTTTGCTGCCACAAAAAAACCGACCATTCCTGGCATGTTGCTCTCATCTTTCGTGGCTGGTTTCTTGGCTTTGGTCTTTCAGAAAGCATCTGTCACTGAAATTGCAACAGCGATGAATACAGGCTACCAAGCCAACACAGGGCTGGAAGAAGTGGACAGGCTGATATCCCGGGGAGGCATGATGAGCATGATGGAGACTCAGCTTGTGGCATTCACAGCTTTCAGCTTTGGCGGCATCATGCAGAGCACAGGACTTTTATCGGTTATCTTGGCCAGAGTCATGAAATTCGCCGCCAAGGTGTGGAGCATCGTCCTTACCACAATTGCCGCCTCTATTATCACAGCCCTTATCACTGGGAGCAGTTATCTTTCTATGATTATTCCGGGCGAACTTCTTGCTCCAATTTACAAAAAGAAAAAACTCGCGGCGAAAAATCTCTCCCGAATCATCGAGGAGTGCGGTGCCATCATCGTTCCTCTCATTCCATGGAGCATGGCAGGTGTTTATATAACCGGGACAATCGGAGTCTCCACTTTCTCCTACCTTCCTTGGGCAGTAATGAATTATGCAGCAGTGGCAATATTGGCCATCTTCGGGTTCACGAAATTCACCATGGCTCCCCGGATTCGAGAAGATGAAACTCAAATAGGAAGTTAATCTTCATTCCTTTTCATCGACACCTGTGAGGGCCTTTTTGAAGATCTCTTGAGCTTTTTTTCTTCTTTCCTCCTGCATTTCCGAGGTCGCTTTGAATCTTCTCTCAAACTCCATTTTTTTCATCTTTTCTTTTTGTAAGAGGACTTCCAAAGATTCTTTTTCCTTCTTTCCCTTCTCAGACTTTATGACAGCACAGGCAAGAGGATCAATCCAAAGCTGACTGTGGCAACATGGACATTTTATCTGGAAAACATGGGTTGTCTTTTTCCCGGCTTTCATCAGAAAACACTGTATCAGAAAATCCCATCCGGGGCAAGTTCTTACAAATCAATCACAAGCATCAATCGGTCAGAATACCGTGTTTTTTCATAAGCTTGAAAAGGCCCTGTCGGCTCAATCCGATCTCTTCTGCTGTTCTAGTCCGGTTGTAGTCGCTCCGGCTCAGGGCTTCGTTCAGGAATCTTTTTTCAAACTCAGCCTTGGCACAGAAGTAGTCCAAAGAAGACAGAGAATTTTTGTCTCTTTGTCCATGAATCTTAGAAGACAAATGGGATTCTCTGATCAGATTTTCCTCCCCGCAGAGAAGCAAGCATTTTTGAATCTCGTTTTGAAGTTCTCTTACATTGCCAGGCCACTCATAATTCTGCAGGAGTTTCATGGCTCCAGGAGAAAAATAGACTCTTTCCCGCTCTAATTCCCGACAGTATCTCTCAACAAGATGATTCAAAATACAGGGAACATCCTCTTTTCTCTCTCTCAAAGGAGGGATATGGATGGAAACAATCTTCAAGCGATAATACAGGTCTTCTCTGAAATGTCCTTTGCCGACTTCGTTTTCGATGTTTTTATTGGTTGCACTTATGAATCTCACATCCACAAAACGTGTTTGATTCTCACCAATTCTTCTGATCTCTTTCTCCTGGAGAACCCGTAAGAGCTTTGCTTGAAGTGGCCCAGAAAGGTCTCCTATCTCGTCCAAAAAAAAGGTGCCTCGATTTGCCTCCTCTATGAGGCCGGGCCTATCCCGTACCGCCCCTGTAAAAGAGCCTCTAAGATATCCAAACAACTCGCTCTCTAAAAGCTGATCGGGGATGGCCCCACAGTTGATAGCGATAAATTTGCCCTTTTTACTCCTTCCTTTTTGATGGATCAATCTGGCTATAAGCTCTTTTCCCGTGCCGCTTTCTCCAGAAACAAAAACTGGAATATTGCTATCCTTCACCCTGTCTATAAATTTGATCACACGAGAAAAAAATCGACTCTTACCCACAAAAGGAGACGAGCTCGCTGGGGGCTTCCCGATGAACCGCCGGTTGTCCAAATTCTTCTTCAGTACATGACTGACAGGAAGAGAAAAGGAAGCAAGAAGTTCAATATCCTGGCTGGAATACATCTTCGTTCCATTGCTCCTGGTCAGATATATTCCTCCTAGGGGTCTGCCTTCCGCAAACAGAGGCAAGCAAACGACATACGATTGGGATTGAGAGCATTCTCCGGACCAAACCACAGGATTCCCCTGTTCTAATGCCTGTTTGACGATGTCGAACCTTAAGTGTCTGACTTCGGATTGGAAAAGCTGTCGGGACTCCTGGGCCAGGATGTATCGATTCCCATCCACAAGAAGAACAGCACCAAACTCAGAATGACTTTCCTGCACTATCAAATCCAGAATTCTTCTTAAGAATGGATACGGCTTCATTTCCACTCCAATACGTTCAAAGGCATTTGTAATGTTAATCATTCACTGAGGTGAATGGGTTCTGAGTTTGGCTATATTTTTAACGAATCCCTTTTAAGAATTTTCTCATACACAGAATGGAATTCTGCTGAGCAGCGTTTCATAAATTGTCCATGGGTTCCTGAATGATTCCCAGCCCAGCTTAAAAGAAAGGTCTGCATCGCCAGAAATCCGGTACGCGGATTTCTGTTACGTGTTTCTGATTTCTCTTTGTACGGAAATAAAACCGGAAAAAAAGAACGAGGATTGATGAATCATGCAGGATAAAAGATCAACCGACAGGGTGTTTTTGAAGATTTTTTATTCGAGCTGTGACATCGCCATATTCTGGATTCCAGTCTCTCACTTCGCTAAAAAGCTTTAAAGCTCTATCCAACTCATTCATTTCCTCATAAAGAGATGCTATTTCATATTTCAATGCAAACGCCTGTATGGAATCTTCATCGACGAGATCAATCGCTTTAGCATACCATTTTATGGCCTCATTGAAATCGCTCTTTCTTTTATAGCATTCTCCCAGGTTGGTGTAGCACTCCATTTCCCAAGTTCTTTCTTGAGAAGCAAGCATGAATTCCTTTATGGCTTCATCGAGAAGGTCCTGCTCCAAGTAAGCGATGCCCAGATTGAAGCGTGATTCCAGATCTACCATGCCAACCTTTTCATCAACTTTCTCTCTGAATTCTGAAACAATCGACGACAGCTCCTTTTCCACGACCGACGTATCCCCTCTTTTTTGCTGAGTGATGATCCGGGTGATGGCTTCCATTTCCTGATCAATCTGGGTGGAAAGATCGAAATACTTCCTCTCGCCAATTTCTTCCTCCTGCGTCACGATGGGAACAATGTCTGTGTCAGCAAAGAGTTCAGCCGCAGTGAGCTTCTCGCCAGCTTCCTTTGTTTTCATCTCTTTCTCAACTTCCTTTTCTGCCGGCTCGTCAAAATCCTCCTCTCCGGCCTGGGATAAGATGATTCCAAGCTCCTTCAATCTGAGTTGTATTCGCTCTTCTTCTGGGAATTCTTTTCGCAGGTCATCCAACACCTGTCTTGCATCCTTGATCAATCCTTTCTCGATATACATATCTGCTCTTCCCAATTCTTTCTCAACGGTCTCCTCTGGTTCCTCATCGGAAATCCGCGCTTCCTCTGTATCCACCGTATCCGCTGAAACCGGTTCAGGAGATATCCCTTCTCCTTCCTCTCGGGAAGCAGTTTCTTCCAAAGGAACCGGTTCTTCTTCCTGGGGGACTTCTTCAGGCTGGATTTCAGTTGGAGGTCCTTCGTCCCTGACTTGGGCTTTGTATTCTTCTTTCTCGGGAAAGAGCTCAGACAGCTCCTCTAAAAGGTTTTTTGATTGTTCAGCAAGATTTTTCTTCTGAGACCTCTTCAAGAGCCTCCGGAGAACTATCTCTAAATTCCTTTTTTGCTTTTTTTCTCTGTAAATTGAGGCTAACTTTTCCAAAGTTAGAATATGATCCTTGTCGTTCTTCAAAATGAGACCGAGAAGACCGATCGCTTTATCCTCCCTTTGTTTTTTCACCAGACTCTCAATCAGTGGTTCGAAACATTCGAATGCCTTATCGAGTTTTTTATTCTGAACGTGGATTCGACCCAGTTTGACACGAGCTTCGACTTCCTTTGGATGAGCTGCCAAAATTTTTCCATAAATCTCCCTTGCTTTTTTGAGCTCTCCATCCCCGTAACACATGTTCCCCAAAAGATGCAGAGCCTTCAGGTTTTCCTTATCTTTTTTCAATACCTCATTCACCAATTTCAGCGCGTCTTTCCTCTTGTTCTCTCTCTTAAATAAATCGATGAGGTTTTCCAGGGTTCTCGAATTGTCCTCCTCTATGGTTCTGCTTCTTTTCAGAATTTCTGCCGCCTCTTTCAACGAATTTTGCCGCATCTTGAATTCAGCAGCCTCATTGAGTTCTTCTACGGCTCGTTCTCTCAAGCCCTGCCTGATACACAGCTCGGCTAAGTTCAATCTGGATTCAACGTCTTCACTGTCAAGTTTCAGCAACTTCTCATAGGTTTCGATGGCTTCCGGGAGTTTTCCCCTCTTGGTGAGAATCTTAGCCAGATTGAGGTATTCTGCCTTTCCCTCTGAAACGAAGCCTCTTTGGTAATAAAGGTCGGCCAGCTTCTGGAGAGATTCAATATCCTCAGGGGCTATTCTTGTTATCCTTTTGTAGATGGCGATGGATTTGGTGTAGACTCCTTTCTTCTCAAAATAGTCCGAAACTTTCTTAAACTCATCTACTGCCCGGTCGATCTGTCTGGTTTTGATGTACAAGTCTCCAATAATGTTTCTGATCGGAATGTCCTGTTCATCTCCAGATATGAGCTTGAGGTATTCCAGGATGGCATCTTCATATTTCTCTTTCTTGGTGTATTTTTCTGCAAGCGCCTCGATTTTTGCTCTGTCATTCTTTGTGGTCATTTCTTGTCCTCATCTAAGGGTTCAAAGAACACCTCGTCCCGTTTCCTTAACTCCTGTAATCTTCTTGCAGGCCTTCGCGGGCAGGTCATCCTCAATATGAAAATCGATCACTTTCTTGACCTACTTTTACATTAAACCATAACCCATCTCTTTAGTCGAATGACTTATTTATATAAGGACAAAAGGGGACGGAACTCGGCCGAAAAGGAGAATGCTGACGTTCTGGAAAAAACTCCTTACCTTAACTCTTTCAGTCTGGCAGCCTTGCCTTTAAGATCTCTGAGATAATACAGCTTGGCCCGTCTCACTTTTCCCCTCCTGACCACTTCGATCCCTTTAATCATCTTCGAATGAAGGGGAAATATTCTCTCGACTCCGATTCCAAAAGATATCTTTCTAACTGTGAATGTCGCGCCAATTCCAGCTCCCCTTTTTGCAATCACATTTCCTTTGAATATTTGGATTCTTTCTTTTCCTCCCTCGCGGATGATCACATGAACCTTGATGGTGTCACCAACTTTGAAAGGATCTAGATCTTTATTCAATTGTTCATCCTCTAACATATTGATCAAATTCATTTCTCTTTCCTTCCTTTTTTAATCTCTTCCAGTATTTTCTTTTCCTGACTCGATAATTTCCGTTTATCAATAAGATCAGGCCTCAGTTTCCATGTTTTTTCCAGAGCTTTTCTCTCTCTCCATTCTTCAATTCTCTGATGGTCTCCAGAGAAAAGAACTTCGGGAACTTTGAGTCCCCTGAAGTTGCGCGGCCGGGTGTAATGGGGATGATCGAAGAGTCCTTTAGAAAAAGAGTCCTGCCTGACTGACTCTGCCTTGCCTACTACCTGGGGGATGAATCGAGAGACAGCATCAATAATGATCCAAGCAGCCGGTTCTCCGCCTGTAAGGACATAATCTCCTATTGAAATCTCGCCATCCGCCAGATATTCCATCACCCGTTCATCCACTCCTTCATATCTTCCACAAACCAGGATCACCCTTGAAAGTCCTGCTAACTCAGCGGCCAAGCGATCGTCGAATCTCCGTCCCTGGGGGGACAACAAATAAACAGGGATGTCTTTTCCATGGCTGATTTCCTCGACAGCCCGAAAAATTGGCTCTGGTTTGAGGACCATCCCCTGTCCGCCTCCAAAAGGACGATCATCGACCTGCTTGTGCTTCGAATCAGCGAAATCTCTGAGGTTGTGTACCTCGATTTCGATCAGCCCCTTATTACGGGCCTTCCCCACGACACCACCTGAGAGAACGCTCCCAAACATATCGGGAAGAAGAGAAATTATATCAAATCTCATTCAACTCTAAAAGCCCTTTAGGGGGATCGACAATAATCTCTTTGTTCTCCAGACTTACTTCCACACAGATGGATTCAGTAAATGGGATATATATCTCTTCTTCCCCCTTTTCAACCACCAAAAGATCATTGTTCTTTATGATGAATACATCTCTGACCGATCCAATCGGATGACCGCCTTTCGTGATAACTGCACAGCCGATGAGCTGGTAAAAATAATATTGACCTTGCTCCAATACCTGGAGGTCTTCTTTAGGAAGCCATATCTCTTTTCCAGTAAATTCCCGCGCTCGGTCAAGGCTACGGATACCCTTTAACTTGATTATGCAGTGTTCCCTGAAAGGCCGATAAGACTCGACCTCTAGTTCCTGTAGAATTCCTCTCTTTTTAAGAAAGACCCTTGAAAAAAAAAGGTTCCGGAAAATGTCCGACGTATAGCCTGACTCTAAGCTCCCCCTTTTTTCCCTGGCTTCTTATGACTTTGCCTACACTAACCAACTTATCCCTTTTCAATAATCTCTAGATTGAATCTCCTTTTCAACTTCATTCCAGCCGCCCCAAGAATAACCCTGATGGCTCTTGCGGTTCGTCCTTGCTTTCCGATGACCTTTCCCAAATCTTCCGGAGCAACTTTGAGTTCCAAGATGGTGGTTTGCTCCCCTTCGAGCTGGGAAACCTGCACCTTGTCCGGATTGTCAACTAAGGATTTAGCAATCAATTCAACGAGTTCTTTCACTGTGACCTCCTTTAAGGTTTGTTTTTGGGTTGTTTCTTTGACTCGGAAACTTTATCTAATAGAGATCGAACTGTGTTGGAAGCTTGAGCTCCTCTTCCTAACCAGTGATTGGCCCGCTCCAAATCGACCATGATTTCTGGAGGTTCTTTCAAGGGATCATAATAACCTATGATTTCTTTTGCCCTGCTTTCTCTGGGTTTTCTCGAATCGGTCACAATAATTCTATAAAAAGGATTTTTTTTCGCTCCGACCCGGGTCAGTCTGATGACATTCATTTCCTGCGCTCTTTTTTTTATGCGTATTTTTAGATAAGCACAAATATTAGCAGAAATTCAGGCCATAAGTCAACTTAAAAAGAGGATGGGGAAGCATTTCCCAGAGGAGATGCTCAAACATAATTATTTCGGGAAGTTGGAAAGAAGCTTCTGAAATTGAGGCTTTTTCATCATCTTTTTCATCTCAAAAAATTGCTTGAGCAGTTGATTGACTTCAGAGACTGGCCTGCCGCTCCCTCTTGCTATTCGTGAGCGACGGCTTCCGCCAATCATTTTTGGATTTTCACGTTCTTTCACTGTCATAGAATTGATAATCGCCTCGAAATAAACCATTTTTTTATCATCTATTTTCATATTCGTGACATTTTTAAACATCCCCCCTGTAGGCAACATGTGAAGAAATTGCGATAACGATCCCATCTTTCGGAGCTGGATGAGCTGTTTCTTAAAATCCTCCAGTGTAAATTCATGCTTGCGGAGCTTGCGGGCAAATTCTTCGGCCTCTTTCATATCGGCTTGATTCTCTGCCTTCTCGATCAGGGTGAGCACGTCTCCCATCCCGAGTATTCGAGATGCCATACGGTCGGGATGAAACACTTCCAACTTGCCAAACTTTTCTCCTATCCCGACAAATTTGATGGGTTTCTTCGTAACGGACACTATAGAGAGGGCCGCTCCACCACGGGCATCCCCATCGAGTTTGGTCAATATGATTGAGGTCAAGCCGATTCTTTCTTCAAAGAACTGGGCACTCTTTACAGCATCCTGACCCGTCATCGAATCTCCCACATAGATGACCTCGGTGGGGTCAAGAATGTCCCGTACCATCCGCAACTCCTCCATCAATTCCTCGTCCACATGCAGCCTTCCAGCGGTATCCACAATCAAAGGGTCATAGCTCTGATTTCTGGTATGCTTGAGGATTTCTTTGAGAGCGTTCCGAGGGGAAGCCATCTGTTCTTTGGTCATTTCATAAAATGGAAGTTTCAGCATCTTCGTTATCATCTTCAATTGCTCCTGAGCAGCATGGCGTTTAAGGTCAAACGAGACCAGAAGGGGATTCTTGTTGAGGCTAAGCACCCACTTGGCCAGTTTTCCACAAGTCGTTGTTTTTCCCGATCCCTGGAGCCCTACAAGCATGAAGATGGACGGTGGCGGGGATTCAAATCTCAGTCTTTTTGCTTCTTGTCCAAGAATTGATGTCAGCTCATCACGGACAATCTTGATGACCTGTTGGGCAGGAGTCAGGCTGTCAAGCACTTTCTGATCCAAAGCTCTTTCTTTGATCCTCCCCTCTAAATCTTTCACAACCATATAATTGACATCAGCCTCCAGAAGAGCCATCCTTAACATTTTTAAAGCCTCGGCCATATTCCGCTCTGTGATTTTCCCCTCGCCACGGAGGAACTTCATGACTTTTTGCAAACGTGTCGACAACTGTTCAAGCATTTTTTTCTCGTTTCAATACGTGCCTATTCATGCTAAGCGAAACGTTCCACTGAAGTCAACTCGAAGGCAAAAATCATTATGCTTCAGAAGGGACCTGGATGGGTCCCGGGAGCATCCTGATTTCCGTGATTCCTTCTTTATTTCTTAGTCACGGAAATAAGGAGGCACACATGAGTCTCTTGACTTTTTTCCCCTTTGTGATTATGGTATTACTAATTTTTCTCTAAGACCTTTTGAGGTGTAAAGCCATGACATCCAAGATTGATTACAAAGAAATCATGAGGATCATAGAGATACTGGAGGAAAAAAACCTCTCCGAGTTTGAGCTGGAAATAGAGGGATTCAAAATAAAGATCACCCGCAGCCAGCCGCGATCGACTGCCTCGGAACTTCCTCCTGCTCCTGGATCCAGTCCTGAGGCCGAAGTCACTCCCGCACCTACTGAACCTTCCTCCAATGATGGCAAAAACAGCCTTCATTTCATCACATCACCCATGGTCGGAACATTCTATCGCGCTCCTGATCCCTCTTCTCCACCTTTTGTCGAGATCGGAGAAACAGTCAATAAAAACCAAACGCTCTGTATTATCGAAGCCATGAAGCTCATGAATGAAATTGAATCCGACGTAGATGGTGTTTTGGAAGATGTCTATGTTGAGAATGGCAAGCCCGTGGAGTATGGAAAAAAACTCTTCTCGATCAAACCTCTCGAATAGGCTCCAATGTTTTCAAAAATTTTGATAGCCAATCGAAGTGAAATTGCGCTGCGCATTATCCGTTCGGCAAAAGAACTCGGCCTAAAAACCGTAGCTGTTTATTCCGAATCAGACAGAAACTCTCTCCACACAATACTCGCTGATGAAAAAGTGTGTGTCGGACCAGGAAAAGCATCAGAAAGCTATCTGAATATTCCGAATATCATAAGTGCAGCAGAAATCACGAAGGCTGATGCCATTCATCCCGGCTACGGATTCCTAGCGGAAAATCCCCGCTTACCTGAGATCTGTGAATCTTCGGGAATCACATTTATCGGTCCTCCAGCCCCTATCATGCGGCTTATGGGGGATAAAAACAAAGCCCGCCAAACCATGAAAAAAGCAAAATTGCCAGTTATTCCCGGAAGCGATACGGTCATAGAAGACGTGGCTGAAGCCAAAAAAATTGCTCAAAACATCGGCTACCCACTCATTCTCAAGGCAGCGGCTGGAGGCGGGGGTAAGGGAATGAGGATCGTCAGGTCCTCAAACCAACTGGAAGAACAATTCTTCATCGCACAGAACGAGGCAAAGGCTGCTTTCGGTGATCCTTCGCTTTATCTCGAGAAATACTTCGATAATGCACGCCACATCGAAATTCAAATCATCGGCGACAAAAAAGGGAAAATGCTTGGATTCACCGAGAGAGAATGTTCCATCCAGCGCAAGCATCAAAAACTTCTGGAGGAGACCCCTTCTTCTTATATTGATGAAAGACTTCGAAAAAAAATCATAAAAGCCGCCGAAGAAGCTGCTCTCTCCATTGGATACCAGAGTCTGGGAACTTTTGAGTTCCTGGTGGATGCCAGCCGAAAGTTCTATTTTATGGAGGCAAACACACGAGTCCAGGTCGAACATCCGATAACAGAAATGATCTATGGTATTGATTTGATCAAAGAGCAGATTAAGATTGCCGCCGGAGAAAAGCTATCGCTCTCTCATGATCAGAAATTCAACGGACACAGTATAGAATGCCGCATCAACGCCGAAGATGCACAAACCTTTTTACCTTCCCCCGGTCAGATCGACTTCCTTGTCTTTCCGGGAGGGATGGGAGTGCGAATCGACTCGGCAGCCTACACCGGCTGGAATATTCCTCCGGAGTACGATTCTATGATCGCCAAGATTATTGTCAAAGCGCCGAATCGAGCCGAAGCCATAATTAAAATGAAAACAGCCCTGGAGATGACCACTATTGTCGGCATTAATACGAACATTCCTCTCCAGTTAGGAATTCTTTCGAACTCGAACTTTCTTAAGGGACAATACAACATCCAGTTTATGGAAAAATTCCTTTCTAAAAGCAAAAAACTCGCCGGTAAGGATTAGACCAAAGGAACCTAGCGATTGGAATGATGTGCGGAGGAAATTTCGGTATAAATGACCACAGTGTAAGCTCCTTCATTGTCTGCAACAAGATTCTCGTTTACTCCTAAGAAAAGCCGTCCCTTCATGGGCATGACTATTCTGTTGATTGATCCAATGTAAAAGAGCTCCTCAAGCTCATTTCGAACCTCTTCTCCTGTCTCCTCGTCGACTTCTACTGAAATGAGAAGGTAAACTCTCCCTATCAAGGCTCCGATGTTTTTATCCTGAAGGGGCTGTTGGGTGGATTGATAGTTGTACCCATCCGGCCCACAGTAGGTGACAGGATTGCCTTTTTGAAGAGAAACCTGCCCCCTCGCCCTGAAATAGAGCTCCTGCCCTTCAAAAACATTTAAGCCCGTATCTGTCCATTCCACATCACCCATCACAAAGATTTCAAGCCTTTCCTGTGCTTCGGTTTCGAGATTCCTCGCGGGGCTGGAACTTATAGAAAAGAGAAGAAAATACAGCAATGCCAAACAGACCAGATTTTTTCTCTTTGATTCCTGAGTTTTCATCTCTCCTCTTTCTGCCTCGCACCCAGCGCCAGAACTTTCACCATCTGCTGATGGATCAAACCGTTAGAACCGAGAGTCTCCTGTTGGTATATGTTGAATTCACCGTTCCGAAAATCTGAAATCCGGCCTCCCGCTTCTTCCAATATGAGGGCGGCTGCAGCAACGTCCCAGGGTTTCAATTTGAGCTCCCAAAATCCATCAAACCTCCCACAGGCCACGTAGCAAAGATCCATGGCTGCTGATCCGCACCGCCGGATGGCCTGTACTCTTAACAAAAAATTATTAAAATGGGCGATATTGTTGTTTCTGCTCTCCCTCAGATCATAGGGAAATCCCGTCGCTACCAGGCTTTTATCGAGATCCTCGGTATCAGACACCTTAATCCGTTTCCCGTTCAGAGAAGCTCCTTCTCCTCTTAATCCTGTAAACACCTCCTCCCGCATGGGATCGTAGACCACTCCAGCCACAACCTGCTCCTTCCATTCCAAAGCAATGGAAACGGTAAAAACCGGAAACCTATGGGCATAGTTTGTTGTTCCATCCAATGGATCGAATATCCAGCGAAAATTCCCTCCCATTCTATGTTCGAGACCTTCTTCAGCAATAAAATCATGTTCGGGAAAATACGCACTGAGATGTTTGAAGATCATTTTCTGGGATTGTCTATCGAAATTGGTGACAAGATCGACATCTCCTTTGTATCGAATCTCTCGGGTCACGTTCAAATTCTCCCTGAGCATTTGGCCGGCTTCCCGAGCCGCATCAACGGCCACTTTGAGGCAGTTCTCGATTTTCATGTTCCATCCATATTATCAACTCCCTCTCGTTTGAGCAAGGTAAAAAGAGATGCCGCATGCCTGTTCATAGCCGTGTTTTCAGCGACACCCCCCCTAAAAGTCCGGTGGATACAAAATAATTTATCGATCTCATCCGTATTTTTAGAGTGGGATAAGACAGGCAAAACTTTTTGCCTTTTTACCCGTAGTATAATATGATTAACAAACCCAATAGGAATCAAAAATGGCTGAAAAAAGAGGCTTTTTTCAAAAACATAAGCGGCTTTTTATTTTTTTCCTTGTTATCGCTGTGATAGCCATCATCATCTTCTTCAATCTGCGATCTCAAAGAGAAAAAAGCATTAAGGTCACGGTAGAAAAGGTTCAAAGAGACGACCTTGAGTCCATTGTCTCGGCATCAGGTGAAGTCAAGCCAAAAAAAAACGTCAATATCTCCGCCCATATACCAGGTCGGATTGTCAAGATCGGCGTTGAAGAAGGCCAAAGAGTGAAGTCCGGCGATTTCCTCCTCAAACTGGAATCGACACAGTACGAAGCCGCTGCCGAAAGAGACAGAGCTCAAATTCAATCTTTAAAAGCCGATCTTATCCGTGCTGAAGCTGTCTTGAATAGAGACAAAAGCTTTTACGAACGGCAGCAGAAACTTTTTGACTCCAAGCTCATTTCGACAGAAAGCCTGGAATCTGCCAGAGCCCAGCACGAAATCTCCAAGGCCCAATACGAGGCCATTCTCTTCCAGATAAAACAGGCTCAGGCCTCTCTTCAGAGCACTCTGGACAATCTGGAAAAAACCGTATACAACGCACCGATCGATGGAGTCATCACCAGTCTGCGGGTTGAAGAAGGGGAAATCGCTTTGGTCGGCACCATGAACAATCCAGGGACGATCCTGATGACCATTGCCGATCTCTCGGTGATGGAAGTCGAAGTTGAAGTGGACGAAACTGATGTGGTCGGCGTGAGGGTCGGACATACCGCAGAGGTCAGGGTGGACGCCTTTCCGGATAAATCGATCAAAGGAACGGTCACAGAAGTCGGAAGCTCTGCCTTGGAGAAACTGACCGCTGCTGAAGAATCCAAAGACTTTAAGGTTGTGATAACCCTCGAAGATCCTCCTGCGGACTTGAAACCCGGTCTCTCTGCATCCGCTGATATCATCACCGCAAAAAAAGACGATGTGCTGACGATCCCGATATCCTCCTTGGTACTGAGAGAAAAAGAAAGAGAGATGCCAGCAAACGAATCCGAACAGGAAGAAGGAGTCTACCTAGTTCAGGAAAACAGAGTCAAATTTACCCCCGTTCAAAAAGGAATCATGGGCGATCTGAAGATAGAAATCACATCGGGCCTGGAAGAGGGACAAGAAGTAGTCGTCGGTCCCTACAGTGCTCTTCGACAGCTGAAAGACGAGATGTTGATAAAGGTGGAAGAAAAGAAAGAAGAATGATGGGTTCCCTGAACGACGCTGTCATCCATGCGGAAGACCTTTGGAAAATCTACCAATTAGGAAAACAGGAAGTCAAAGCCCTTTGTGGAGTGACTTTTACCGTCAAGAAAAATGAGTTTTTGGCTATCATGGGTCCTTCAGGATCCGGCAAATCCACATTGATGAACCTCATCGGGTGCTTGGATACGCCCACAAAGGGAACTTACCTTCTCAACGGCAAATTAGTGAGCACCATGAGTGAAAACGAACTTGCCTACATCCGAAACCATGATATCGGATTCGTCTTTCAAGTATTCAACCTCCTGCCGAGAGCCACCACATTTCATAACGTCGAGCTTCCTCTCATATACAAAGGAGCTGATAAAAAAGAACGTGAAGAAAAAACGCTTAAGGCCTTAGAGATGGTGGAGATGTCTCACCGAAAGGACCACAGGCCTTCAGAACTCTCGGGAGGAGAAAGACAACGCGTGGCTATCGCTAGAGCTTTAGTGAACGAACCTTCTTTAGTTTTGGCCGATGAACCGACCGGCAACCTGGATTCGAAAACAGGACAAGAGATCCTCAATCTCTTCCATAAAATTTACTCCCAAGGAAACACAATTATCATCGTTACCCACGATAAGGAGATTGCACAGCAGGCGCAGAGGATCATCTTCCTCAGAGATGGAAAAATCGAAAGGGAAGAAAGAACAGGAGGCCAGCATGAGCTTCATTAACCGATTCCTTGGTGTATTCATCAATCCAAAGGAAACATTCAAGGCTCTATCTGAAAAACCGCGGTGGGCAGATGTCCTCATCGTCCTCCTTATCGCTGTCATCGTCTACTTCTACATCATTGGCCCCTACCTCCAACAGGATCAGATTGATGCCCTTGAGAACAATACAAGACTCAGGGAAAGATTAGGGGAAGAGGCTTTTAACCAGAGACTGGAATTTCTAAAAAATCCTCCGCAATTCATGATCATTATCGGCATGCTTCTGCAGCCGATATCCATTCTCATCATCTTCCTGATACAGAGTCTCATCATTCTCGGAATGGGGCGGCTCATTTCCACAGAAGGAAAATTCGTCCAAGTTTTTTCGGCACTGATCCATGCCAGCATCATCAACCTTATTCTAGGCAACGCCCTGCGCTCATTCCTGATTCTAACCCGCAAGTCCGTGTTTCAAACCACCACAAGCTTGGCGCTCTTTTTCCCCAAATTAGAGGTGACATCTCCGGCCTTCATCATTCTTTCTCAGTTTGATCTCTTCCAGCTCTGGCTCTTCGGTGTTTTAGGTTATGCGCTTTCCTACATATTCAAATGTGAACTGAAGAAAGGGTTTATCCTCTCTTACAGTTTCTGGCTCATGAAGAGTCTCTTCAATATCGCTCTTGCATTATTGAATTTACGCTTCACAGGGTAGGAATAAACCCATCTATGCTCTCGCCACATGTCTCGCCTTCTCTGAAATACAGGCATCCCTGTCTCCGCAGCAATCTCTTAGATGTTCAGCCAAGCTGCGTCCGAAAGCAAGCTGGCTTGATGCCCGTTCTATTGACATCCCGCCCGGGGATTTATAAAGTAAACATATGGCTCTTCTGACCCAGATCCTCTTCCCTTTATGGGAGTCGAAAAACACCGGTCATCTGCTCTTGAGAACCAAAGCGCAACAAAAAACAATCCGCTTGAAGGAAGGTGATATCGCAATCGATAAAGGTTCTTTTGACCAGAGTTCTTTTCTCCGTGACCTGGCAGCGAAGAAAATTCTGACTCCCTCCAAAGTGAAAAAATATGAGGATCAACCCAAAAAATCCAAGCGGCCTCTTCTCGCCTTTCTTCTTGATTCTGAAATCTTTTCTCCGGCACAGCTGTGGAACCACATGGAAACATTTGCCAGAGAGGAGTTTTTTCCTTTTTTCGACCAGTTTCCTATAGAATATTCATTTGCAGCGGAGGAAGAGCTGCAGGATTCACCCATTTTCTTCACTATCCCAACTCTCGCTTTTCTTCACGAGGGCGTGTACCAAATGCAGAATTTTGATATCATCGATGCCCATATCCCGAAAAAAACGGAGCGTCTTCAGAGCCTTTCATTTCGCTATTCAGATTCGATCCAACTCAAGCCGTTCGAGAAATACATACTCAGAATTCTGCAAAATCAGAACAATCTCGGAGATATTTATGAATCAAGTGCACTCGGGTTGAAAGCGACCAAAAAGGCCATCTTTGCTCTCTTAAGCCTGGGTATTATCGGCTCCTCTGCTTTGAGTACGCCCAACAAGCCGCTCCAGGAATTTTCCGCAGCCGAGCTTCATAAAATATTCGACACCTTCAATGCAAAGTGTTCCTATATCTTCAAATACGTATCCAAAGAACTGGGACCAGTCGCACTCAATTTTTTAGAAAAATCAGTCGAAGATGTCAAACCTCATCTATCACCGCATTTCCAAAATATCAGGCTCAACATGAACGGGAAGATCGAACTCCAATCTGTGTTCAAGTCGAACATGATCCTCGCCGATAGAGAGGCTAGACTGAAGCTTATTAAATCTTTGAATGAAATCCTGTCGGCTGAAATTCTTGCCGTGAAAAAAACCCTGGGGAATGAGTCGGAGTCCATTCTGATAAAAAACCTTGATAAAATCAGTGCTTAACTTAAGAAGAAAACAGATTTTTGCCCTTTTGATTTTTCTTACTCTGATTACCCTTGTTTTCCTGATCAAAATTGGCATCTAAAGCAAAGAATCTCGTCATTGTCCTGGGACCTACCGCAGTCGGAAAAAGTGCTGTATCCATCGAATTAGCTAAACGTTTCAACGGCGAAATCATCAGTTGTGATTCCATGCAGGTTTACAGAGGCTTTGATATCGGAACAGATAAAATACCTCCGGAACAAAGAGAAGACATCCCCCATCATCTTCTTAGCATCGTTGAACCCACCGTCCAGTTCACAGCAGCCGACTTTGTCAAATATGCGTTAAAGGCCGTCCAAGAGATTCAAGAAAGGGGGAACCTCCCCCTAATCACAGGAGGAACCGGATTGTATCTGAAAGCCCTCCTGAATGGACTGTTTCCCGGAGGGGGAAAGAATCTCTTCATCCGTAAAAAGCTCGAACAAGAGGCCCAGGATAAGGGATTAAAATCCTTGAGAAAAAAACTGGAGAAAGTCGATCCTGTCTCTGGAAAAAGGATCGGGGAAAAAGACAAAATCCGTATCATCAGAGCTCTCGAAGTCTTTCTGTCAACAAAAAAGCCCCTTTCAGAACACTTCGCCAATACTCATTCCTTTGTCCGGGATTTCAATACAATCAAAATTGGGCTAAAATTAGAGAGAGGTTTTCTTTACCAGAAAATCGAAGAGCGAGTTGACAAAATGTTTCAAAAAGGCATAGTCAGAGAAGTGAAAGAACTTCTCAAGCAAGGAGTGGAGGAAACTTCTCCTCCTTTTCGAGCTTTAGGCTATAAAAACGTAATCAAACACCTCAATGGAAAGATAACCTTAGAAGAGGCTATCGAGGCTACCAAAAAAGAAACGAGACACTATGCCAAAAGACAGATGACATGGTTCAGGAAAATGGAAGGGATTCTTTGGTTCTCTCCAGATGAATTTACCTCTGTAGTCCGGACTGTTAAAGATAATTTGAGATAAAAATGGAAAAAGCCATACTCATACATCTTGCCTCGAACAAGAAAGAACAGATAAATGCCGAAGAGTCCATGCAAGAGCTCAGGGGATTAGCCCGGTCTGCTGGAGCCGAGATCGTCCATGAGATCTACCAATTCCGTCCCAAGATTTCCCCGAAATATTTCATCGGAGAAGGTAAGGTTGAAGAGGTTATACGTTTAAAAAAGGAACTCGATGCTGACCTCATCCTCTTTGATCACAACATATCCCCTATCCAGCAGAGGAGCCTCGAAGATAAGATAAAAGGAAAAATTATCGATAGGACCCAACTCATCCTGGATATTTTCGCTCAACGCGCTCACAGCAGAGAAGGAAAGCTCCAGGTAGAATTGGCTCAGTTGAATTATCTTCTTCCCCGCCTCTTGGGAAAAGGAAAATCTCTCTCCCGGCTGGGCGGAGGAATCGGCACCCGCGGTCCCGGAGAAAAAAAGCTGGAGGAAGACAGAAGAAGAATCCAGGAACGAATATCAAAAATAAACAAAGACATTCTCAGAATCCAGAGACGCCGAGCCCATCAGAGGAAGAGCCGCCAAAAAGGTCCTGTTCCTCTCGTCTCGCTCGTAGGATACACCAATGCCGGAAAATCCACGCTATTCAATTCTCTCACCCAGGCTGAAATGTTCACATCCTCCCAGCCATTTGCCACCTTGGACCCAGTCCTTCGCCGAGTCAACTTCTCTGACGGCCTGTATTTCTTCCTCAACGACACGGTGGGCTTCGTGAAGAAACTTCCTGTGGAACTGATTGAAGCTTTCAAAGCCACACTCGAGGAGATAAAGGAAGCCGATTGTATTCTCCACGTCATAGATATTCATGCCTCCTCCTGTGACACGCAGATAAAAGCCGTGGGCCAAATTCTTGATGATCTCGGGGTGGGGAGTATTCCTGTGATAAATATTTTCAACAAAATAGATTTGCTGCCAAACACGCGGACTTTCCTCAGGAGGAATCAGAATTCGCTGAACAGCTCTGTCTATGTCTCAGCCAAGACCGGAGACGGCATATTCGACCTCAAAAAAAAGCTTCACTCCTTTCTCTTCAAAAAGATGAAACCTTATTATCTGCGTATTCCGAGGTCCAAAAAAAATATGGTTTCCTCTTTCTCAAACTGGTCAATTGTGCTAAAAAAGAGAGAAAATCGAGATAATGTGGAAATTAAAATAATGGCAGACCCGAAACTTATACTAAACTTTATGGCCTATATAAAAAGAGGAGAAGCAAATTGGTGAAAAAAGCATTCTCTGTGTGCCTTCCCATAGCATTCCTGCTTGGAGCATGCGCCACTTACCAACCTCCGCCTCCTTCCCTTTATGTGGGGAATCTTCCCCAATCTCTTGTTACAGAACTCACCTTGGATGAAAGAATCATCATAGAAGATGCCTGGAAGAATCTCAAGCAGGGAGAGGGGAGCAAAGCAAGAAAATCTCTCTCTAAACTCAGCGAACAAAATCCTTTCTATTATGTCGGCATGGGCTATGCATATTTCATGATGAATGACCTTGACTTAGCCGAAGACTTTTTCAAAGCTGCCGAGAGATATTCCCCAGATATGAATATCATTCACTTAGGTTTGGCCCAAGTTTACCAGAAAAAAGGACAGGAAGATCTTGCTTTCGCTCAATACAGGGAAATCCTCAAAAGCGATCCGGATCATCCCTGGGTGTCTCCGCAATATGAAACCCTAAAACTCAAAAAGACAGAAGAATTTCTGGAAGAGGGAAGGCTCTCTCTTTCTTCAGGAGATATCGAGAGCAGTAAGGCAACCTTCCTGAAGGCTCTTTATTATTCTCCCGAATCCACAGAAGCTCATCTGGCTTTGGCTGATATCTTTCTCGATGAAGACAATTATGAAAATGCATTGGTCCATTTGGAAGCAGCAAGTAAAAACGAGCCTGAAAACATCGACATCCTCCATAAATACGGCGAAGCTCTTTTCTTTACCAACGAGAACGAGAAGGCTCTCGATGTTTACGAGAAATTAGCAGAGCTGGAACCCGAGAATCAAGAATACAAACAGAGAATAGAAATTTTGAAAAACAGGCTGGGTATCTTCGAACTGCCCAGTCAGTATAATGCCATAATCACCTCCGAAGCCTTATCCAAAGAAGAAATGGCAGCTCTCCTGGCAGTCAAATTCAAAGATTTTCTGGAAGAGCCCTCGGAGAGGCCGGATATCATCATCGACATTGCCACTTCATGGGCATCGGACTATATACTTAAAATGACATCTCTCGGTCTTCTGGATATCTATCCAAATCACACCTTCCGGCCAAAAAAAATCATTACTCGAGCGGAAATGGCGGAAATTCTTCTGAGGCTCGTCGAGTATCTTGAAGAAAAAGGATTCAGGTTCATACAGCAGATCTCCCCTGAAAGAATCCAGATTTCCGATGTGCTGCCGGATAATTATTATTATCAGCCTATTATCGAGATTATCTCCTACGATATCATGAGTCTCTCTATAGACCGAACATTTAAACCAGACGTGCCTGTATCAGGGCAGGAAGCCATAAAACTCCTGGATATCATCTTGAATCTGATTAAATAAATATCCGACCTGTAGGCCACATCGAGCTGCCTTTGAGCTCCCTACGAGCGTGATCGATGAATGGAGAGAAAAAAGAAACCATTTGGACAGCAGCCAACTTTTTTAGCCTTGTTCGCATTCTCCTGATCCCTCTCTTTCTCTATCTGCTGATACGTCAAAAAAACCTCTGGGCGTTAGTGGTCTTTTTCATGGCCGGCTCGACAGACCTTCTGGATGGAATGGCAGCCCGCATTTGGAACCAGAAAACAAAGATCGGGGGGCTGCTCGACCCGGCTGCAGATAAATTGCTCATGACCGCATCGGTCATCATCCTGAGCATAAAATCTGTAAGCCAACCCAACTCGATTCCTTTATGGCTCACTCTCCTCATCATCGGCAGGGACCTCGCCATCACTGTCAGTGCCTTTGTCCTGTATAAACGAATAGGACAAAAAACCTTTCCACCCTCGATATGGGGAAAGGCGAGCACAGTCTGTCAGATGGGGATCGTGTTCTTGGTTCTTTTGTTCAATGTCCTCCAGACAAAGCCTTCCTTTATGATCTGGCTCTACGGGCTGACATTTTTCTTGACGTTCGTCTCTGGTATGCAGTATGGACGCTGGGGCTTCCAACTTCTTTCTCACTCCCAGTCCAAAGCTCCCAATATCTAGCCAGGACTATCACAAGCCGAGAGGGTGCTTTTGGGAGGAGGGAAGCGAATCCGGGTTAAACGGTTTTATCGATAAATCCTTTCCTGAGTGTCATCCAGAGTATTTTCAGATCCAGGCTGAAAGACCAATTCTGGATATAATAAAAATCGTATTCAAGCCTTTTATCGATGGAGGTATCCTGTCTCAGCCCATGAACCTGCGCCCACCCTGTAATACCTGATTTGACTTTATGTCTGAGCATATATTTGGGTATTTTTTCCCGGAATTCTTTGACAAACACTGGCCTCTCCGGACGAGGCCCTACCAGACTCATCTCACCCTTCAGGACATTGATGAGCTGGGGAATCTCATCCAGGCTGAATTTTCGTAAGAGCCTACCGAATTTTGTTATTCGAGGATCACTCGGGGAGCACATGACCGGACCGGTTTTGGATTCGGCATCACTCACCATCGTTCGGAATTTGTGCATCACAAATTTTTTTCCATCAAGCCCCATCCTCTCTTGATGATAGAGCACCGGTCCTTTGGATGTGAGTTTGATAAGGAGACTTATGACGAGAAAAAGAGGCGAAAATATTACTAAAAGATCCGCCGAAGCGATGATATCCACCAACCGTTTGATCACCAGCATCACACCTTTTAAGGGAGGTTCGTCCACACTGATTACGGGAAAGCCATCCAAATCTTCGACCCTTGCTTTTAGAGTGAGAAGCTGGAAGAGATCAGGGACTAATCTGATGTTGACGACATGTTTGTTCACCACCTTGAGGGTTTCGAGGATTTTTTGATAATTTTTTAAATCCAGTGCTACATAGACCTCGCTGATCTTTTCCTTCTCGATCAAAGACTCCAATTTATCCAGAGATCCGAGCACCTTGCTGCCTCCATTTACATCAACCCATTCTCCTTCCTCACGCCCGTCATCCAGAAAACCCTTTACAACAAAACCCAGATCCTTGTACTGGGACAGCTTCTGGCCGACCGCTCTCCCCATTTCTCCTGCACCGATAATAAGTACGTTCTTCAAGTTTATCCCTTTGGCATAACGGCGCTTCATGAAAAAATAAATCTGATGCCTCAGGAAAGAGATCATCAATATGACCACCACAAAATAGACGGCAAGGAATATATGGGAAAGGGTGAACGAGATACGGAAAAGCGGGGCGGATCCTTGACTATAGGCATTGATGTAGGCAAGGATAGCCAGGACGGCAAGGATGGTCAGCACCCCATTAAAAGTGATCTTGAAAAAGTCATCGATTCCGGTCCTTTTAAGCCGTCTTCTATAAAATCCCTGGAGAAAAAAAATCCCCAGATGGAGGGGCAAGAAAAGGACAAAGAGCACGACGACATAAGATTTAAGAGAAGGAATTCCCTTATCTACTGGAAAAATGAATCCGTAGAAGCGAAAGCCGTACGAGTAAAAATAGGAAATGATAATTCCGACGATGTCGCTCAGGATATACATGCAGATCAAACCGCTCCGCTGTCTTCTGATCATTTTTGACTCTGATGTTCGCGCCATTTTTCTTGAAAAAAAGCAGCGATATTTGTTTTGAATGTCTCACGGGAAAATCTCGATGCATTGGCTCTGATAGTGGATTTTTCAAATTCAATACCCAAGAATTTGTCGATCGCTTCCTGAACGCTCTCTGCTGTCAATTCTGCGAAAAAGAGACCCGTTCGGCTCGGTATAACTGTTTCGGTAGCACCCCCTTTGCCATAGGCGAGAACAGGAACACCACAGGCCTGGGCCTCCACCGAATTGATGCCGAAATCCTCCTCACCGGGAAGCAGCAGAGCTCTGGCCTGTTGATAAACACGGAGAAGGTCTTGCGGAGATAAGAAGCCAAGAAAATCAATATTTTTCTTTGCCTTTTTTTTGAGCTTTTTATACTCCGGTCCCGTTCCCACTATTTTGAGCGGGGCCTCAGAATGATTGAAGGCCTCTACGGCAAGGTCTATCCTCTTATACGGGACCAATGCAGAAACGATCAGGAAATATTCCTTCTGCGTGCCTCCTGGTCGGAAGAATTCTGTATCTACAGGCGGATGGATAACCTCGGCTGTCCTGCGGTAATATCTGTAGATGCGCTGAGCCACAGCCTTGGAGTTGGCGATGAAATAATCCACTCTGCAGGAGCTCGAAACATCCCATTGTCTGAGGCGATGTATCACCGGGGGAATCAATAAACGGGAAAACAGCCCTAAGTTTTCAGAGGCAAAATAGGAAAAATATTGATTCCACGCATATCGGACGGGAGAGTGGACATAACAGATGTGAAGAGCTCCAGGCTGAGGAATGGCTCCCTTGGCCACGCAGTGAGAACTCGAAATGATGACATCGTAATCTTGAAGATCAAAAAGCTCCACCGACAAGGAGTACAAAGGCAGATATGAGCGATACTTTTTCTTCAAGAAGGGCATCCTCTGGAGAAAACTTGTGTGAATGGTTCTGTATTCTATCTCCTCTGCTTGGGTTCCTGGAAAATGAAAAAGCGTATAGATCGGAGCATCAGGAAATATTTCGGCAAAGGCCTCGAGAACTTTTTCTCCTCCCCGCTGGCCTGTCAACCAGTCGTGAACGAGAGCAACCTTTGCTTCTTGCATCGGGGAGATTATAAAAAGGGCATTTTTTTTTGTCAATCAGACATGCTGAACGGGCTCAACGCTTCCATATACTCCTGGACGGTTTTCTCCCAGCGGAATTTCGTACAGTGTTCAAATCCCTTTTTTTCGTAGTCCTCTCTCAAATTCGTGTCCTCCATAAACAGCGATATTTTTTCAGCCAATTCTTCAGCGGAATCTGGTCGAAAATAAAGAGCACTATCGCCCAAGATTTCATGGAGGCTTCCTCCTGGGCTGCTGATGACCGCTTTCCTTCTAGCCATGGCCTCTAACGGAGGCAAACCGAATCCTTCATAAAGGGAAGGAAAAACGAAAAATTCGGCCCCGTCCAGAAAACGGATCACATTTTCTTCAGGCTGATATCCCTTGATGACAATCCTTCGCTTAAGTCCCAAATCCCTCATAAGCTGATAAAAAGTATTATCGGGCTTTACGCCTACAAGAACCAGCCGCAGTTCCGGGAAGCGGTCCTTTATCAAAGAAAAAGCTCTCAAAAGGGTGGACAAATTCTTATGCGGCTTCAGGTTTCCTGTGTAGAGGATATAAGGAAAAGCCAGTCCTGAAATCTGGAGCGTACTCTGGAAAAAGGAATCGGATACCCCGTTATAGATCACCTTAATCCTGTGATCTTCGAAGCCAAATATTTCCTGAAGGTCCTGCTTTGTGGTCTGTGAAACAGTAAAAACAAGAGCGGCTCTCTTTTTGACCTGCCGCATAAAAAACTTCCCCACTCCCACCCGGAAAGATGGGCGGAACAAACGAGGAAACTTGAAATGGATCAAATCATGGACAGTGACGAGAAGCTTGTTTCTGACAAACAGAGGGAAGACGTAATGGGGAGAAAAATAATAAAAATCTTTCATCCTGCTGATCTTAAGTGGAATTTCCAGGTGCTCTCTCCAGTCATAGTTCTTAGAGGAGACCGGAATGTATGATTCAGGAGGCAAATCGATATATCTCGTTCCTCTCAGGTGGATCGCTCGGCACGCAAACATTCCGGAATCAGCAATCCCCTGGAAGAGATTCTGGATATAGGCACCTATCCCGTAATCTTCAATTTTTCTAGCATCGAGTAGAATGTTCATACTGAAACTCCTTGATAACAGAGAACACCTCAGCGTATATTTTCTGTTTTTGTGGATTGCCACTTAAACGAGCGATGCTCGTCTTGAAAGAAAAGCGGAGGAGAAGGTAGAAGCGCAGGAGTGCGGCAGAGCATCGCCCGTTGTGCTTGGAATAATAATAAAGCTGACTCCGCTTTGCCTCATGGAGGAATCGACCTGGATAATGGGAAACGGACTGACCCTGATAATGAATGATCCAAGCTTCTGAAGTCAAATGAATCAGGTAACCCAGTTGCCTGATGCGCCGGCATAAATCTGCATCTTCTATATACAGGAAAAAGTTTTCATCAAAGCCTCCGATCCGTTGGAACAGCGCTCGTTCGATCAAAAAGCAAGCGCCGCTCACCCAATCCACGTCCCAGTCTATCCTCCCTCTTTTCCTTTTAAATCGCCACCTATACCACTTATCAGCAAAGTATTTCAGAAAAAGCTCCGAGAACAAATGAAGGTCCTTTCCCCAAGAAAGCTGGAGGGTTTCGTCGGGATTGAGGACGACGGGAGCGACTATGCCAAATTCAGGATGCTCGGTCTTCAACTCGAGCAGCTTCTGAATCGCGCCAAACGGGACGTAAGTATCATTATTCAGAAGAAACAGATATTGCCCTGAGGCCTGTCTGGCTCCCACGTTGTTCGCTCGGGCGAAACCAACATTCTCAGGCAGAGCTATTCGCTTGATCCAGGGAAAATCTCGTTCCACCATCTCTAATGAACCGTCCCTCGAGGCATTGTCCACGACTATGACTTCATGGCGTAGAGAATCCAGGCCCTTGGATAGATTGTTCAGCGTTTCAATAAGGAAGGACCGGTTGTTATGATTCACTATGATGACTGAGAGATCCTTCACCTCATTTCCTTTCTCCGAGTAAGTCCTCTTCCCTTCGAGGATGACCTCTGAATTTGTGTCACCGATCTCCTTCTTTCGATTCCAGGCATTCCCAGAGGACTTCCTCAGTCCTTCTCATCTGATTCTCGAGAGAATGCTTCTCCCGGACTTTCTGGTAGCCTCTCTCGACAATCTTTGAAGCATGCTCTGGATTCTCGAGAATCGAACAGATCCCTCGTGCCAAAGCCTTCGGATTTCTGGATTCCACTAAAAATCCGTCTTCTCCAGGGGAAATGACCTCTGAAATCCCCCCTCTTCTGACTGCAAGCACGGGAGTCCTCGCAGCCATGGCTTCCAGAGCCACCCGGCCAAACGACTCGACATTGGAGGCTACAACCAGCAGGTTGAGCATGGATAGAAGAGGATAGATATCTGGGTGATATCCTGTTACGACCACATGCTTTTCCAGATGGTTTCTCGAAATATATTTTTGAATTTTTCTTTGATAGCTTGAATTCCTCACCTCCCCAACGATCATAAGTCTCACTCGAGGATAGGTTTTTACAACCATATTTACGGCTTCAACGATTTCCTTCTGGCCTTTCTCCGGATAGATCTTTCCCACAACTCCAATCACAAAATCCCCGGGGTCAAATCCAAATCTTCGACGGAGTGTGCGGCTGGAGACTCCCTCCTTCTGGTCTCCTCTTACCCCCATGCGGACTTTCCGCAGTTTATATTTCTTTTTAAAGGGGCGTCCTGTGGTGTCCGAATAGACGATTATTCTGGTAGAGAGAGCAGATATGATCCCTAATAATGCCTTTTTGCTGAACAGAAAGCTTACGGGAGAGCTCGGCCCTTCTAAGATTTCATGTACGCTCCAGATGTGCGGGACCTTCTTCCATTTTGCAGCCAAGGCCCCTGAGAAGTTTACCGCAGAATTAGAAAAGACCAGATCGATTTTCTTCCTTTCAATCAGTCGGCATATCTGGACTAAGCTCTTCAAGTTCCACAGCCAGGAAAAGGGCTGTTTCCAGATTTTCCCTTTCTCTGTGATCCACCATTTCGATGGCACATAAAAGGTCTCTGCTCCCCATTTATTCGCCAATTCTCCGAGGAAGCCTGATCTGGGAAGGACAAGAATAGGATGGAACTTTTCTTTGTTCAAGCCTCCGATGGTCCAGAGGAGCACTCGTTCGGCACCATAGAGTTCCGCAGAGTGTGAAACAAAAAGAATGTTTCTTTTCATCGTTCCACAACGGACTCATAAAAACGCAACGCTTCATATGCTGCATTTTCCCATCCGAAAGACTGAATCCTTCTCTTGCCCGCTGATATAAGCTTCTCTCTGAGGCTGTTGTCCTCCAAAACCCGGATCGCCTTCTCTGCAATATCCTCAGGATCCTTGGGATCGCAATAGACAACAGCTTCTCCTCCCGTTTCCGGAAGTGCAGACGTTTGAGATGTCACCACCGGAATCCCACAAGCCATGGCTTCAAGGAGAGGAATCCCAAATCCTTCCCATAAAGAAGGATAGATAAAAGCAGAAGACAGCCAGTAGAAGTTTTTGAGTTCTTTATCATTCGTATAACCGACCATCATTACCCAAGACGAAAGTTCAAGCTCTTGAATTTTTGCTCGGACATTTTTAAAGTCCCTGCCTTTCGGTCCTATGAGCAACAAAGCTATTTTCCTGTATCGAGCATGAATAATCGTTAAGGCTTCCAATAGATTCAAAAGATTTTTTCTTTGTTCAGAAGCACCTACAAAAAGTAAAAAATCAGAAGGAAGATCATAGGCAGCTTTGGTCTGTTCGAGTCTTTTTTGTTCCACGTTTTCCCAAAATGACCGGTCAATTCCAGGATAAACGATCTTTATTCTTTCCCTCTCTGTACCAAATCTCTCCATAATCTGTCGTGCAGTGAAACGGGATATGGTCACAATCCCGTCCGCCCTTTCCATGGCACTCTTCATCCTCTGGGCAAAACTTCGTCTGGCTTCCTTATCCGCCAACTCTGGAAAATCTAGAAAAAAAATGTCATAGACCGTAACGATCTTTTTTCCTTTGGTCGGTAAGGGCAAAGGAATCGGAGAATGGGTCAAATCCAGCTTCTTCTTGAAAAAAAAATCCAAAGGAGGCCATCCCAAGCCCTGCCAGAAGAAATTTATCATTTTCACTGGATAGGAAAACTCCCGGAAGTGTTTCTTTTCCAAGGGCGGAATCTTTTTTGGATCGAACCTGTCTTTCAACGATGACGAAAAGAGAAAATATTCGTTGGTTTTGTCGACTTTGGCCAGAGAAAAAAGGAGATTTCTAAAATACACTCCAACTCCTGTTTCCTCTCTCAGAAAGGGACGGATATCGAAGCCGATGCGCATTTGGGGGTAATGTATGTCCATAGGGATGAAAAGTCAAGAGAAGCAAGTGGCGCTGAAATGTCCAAACCTATGAAACGAAAGAACTTCTGAACCGATTCGACTCGAAGTGGTATCTCCACAGAGCTTCAAACCAAAATCGAGCAGGCATAGCCCGGCTGGAGGACTGGAGGAAAGCAATCATTTCTGGAGCAGATACATATCTTGATTGGCATCCTTGGCTCCCCGGGGCAAAAAGTCGACAATAACAAATCCTTCCGCCAGAGTCTCTCGAACGAATTTATAGGGGTGAAAGGCTCCGCATATGTTGGTTCCCGAATATTTCTCCCTAACCGTAACCAGATGACCGGCATTGAACTTTTCTCTATCCTCAGGTCCGAGCTGCGGGAGGCGGCTCTTGCCATGAACGGTCAGCAGGAGATATCCTCCTGGTCTGAGGACGCGCCAAAGCTCCTGCATCCAGGGCTTCTGTAAGTCCGAGGATAAATGGGTAAATACAGATATAGCATAGACAAACGTGAATGTCTCCGACCGATAAACTAAAGGAGGATGAGGTCTATTGACTTCAAATTCCGCAAAGAAAAGATTTTTGGAACACCACTGCACCAACCGGCTATTGGAATCAGAACCGTAGATTTGAGGACCTCTCAGACTCTTCCAATGCCTGATGATACGGCCGCAGCCACAGCCAAAATCCAAGATAGAAGAGAATCCATCCATTTCCAGATCGTTTTTTCCCAGCAAGTGCCGAATGCAATTCGCTCCCAGAAGACCGTTTTCATAAAATTCCCTGATATCGAAATGGCCAGCAACCAGGTTGACCATACGAGGAGAAGGAAGCGGAAGCCCATCCGGAGCGCCTCTCTTTACAAACCTTCTGTTCTCTGCCTTCAAGGAGAAATTCACACCGTACTTCAGACTTTGATACCTATCTTGGACAAAAGGAACCAGCCCTAAGCGATTGAGAAGAACGATCAGAAAGCACTTCATCAGGGATCAGTTATTGACTCTGGACATAGCTCTGAATCCATCGAGCATCTTTCTTTTACCCAAACCAAATGTTTAAAGTCAAGAGTCCACCTCATCGAACAGAGAAAGGACTTAAGTCAGGACTCAACAAATTCTTGCTTCTTGGCTACTGCGGTGTTATCATCTCCCTAATAAAGGAGAGCGGTATGAACATAATGAATGGAATATTTGATAGAATCGACTCTTTTCGCAATGAGATGATCGACCTGCAGATCAAGCTCTGCTCCTATCCTGCGATTTCTCCCTCAAGCGGAGGAGAGGGAGAAGGTAAAAAAGCAGAGGTTCTGCTTGAATTTATAAAGGGAAATGGATTCATTGATATCGAGGTCATAAGAGCTCAGGACCTCGATGCTCCCGAAGGATACCGCCCCAATATTCTCGCTCTCTACAAAGGAAAGAGTTCGGCAAAAACCATCTGGGTCATGACCCACATGGACGTCGTCCCTCCTGGAGAACTTAAACTCTGGAACGGCAACCCCTTTAAGGCTTGGGTTCAAGAGGGTAAAATTTACGGACGTGGTGTTGAAGACAACCAGCAGGACATGGTGGCCTCACTCTACGCCGTCAAAGCCCTTCATTCGGAAGGAATCGAGCCCAACTATGATGTAGGAATCGCGCTCGTGGCGGATGAGGAGACCGGAAGCGAAAAAGGGATTGATTACGTGATTCAAAAATCCAATCCTTTCAGGAAACAGGATTTGATCATCGTTCCAGATGCAGGAAACAAAGACGGAACCATGATCGAGGTTGCAGAAAAAAGCATCCTTTGGCTCAAGTTCAAAACCCAAGGGGTCCAAGCTCACGGATCAACTCCCGAGAAGGGAATAAACAGTTTCAGAGCTGCATCATTTCTGGTCACAGAACTCAACAATCTTTACAAGATCTTTACTGACAAAGATCATCTCTTCGATCCACCTGTCTCGACATTCGAACCAACCAAAAAAGAGCCAAATGTTCCTAACATCAACACCATCCCCGGAGAAGATATTTTTTACATGGACTGCCGTATACTTCCAAAATTTCGTCTTGAAGATGTCATGAAAAATATCGAGAGCATGACTGAAAAAATCGAGAAGGAATTCAAAGTGGAAATTTCAATTGAGGCGGTGCAGGAGGCACCGGCCGCTCCACCCACTTCGCCAGATGCAAAAGTAGTCAAAGCACTGCAAAAGGCCATAAGAGATATCTACAAAAAGGATGGGAAACCGACTGGAATAGGGGGCGGTACCGTCGCAGCCCTATTTCGGAGAGCAGATTATGAGGCCGCCTGCTGGGCCAAAGTCGAAGAAACCGCTCATCAACCTAACGAGTACTGTGTCATCGACAACATGATGGGGGACGCAAAGGTGTTCGCTCATATTTTTTTACAGGAATAGCGGTTTTCCCATAACTATCCTGTATTAACGCGTAAAAAACAGGAGGTTCTGAAGTGAACGAATACATACTCGTTATGACTACTGTGCCTGACATAGAGGTGGGACGAATTCTCGCAGAAAAAATTATCGAAGGCAGGCTTGCCGCCTGTGTCACTCAGTTATCACCTGTGGAGTCCTTGTTTTGGTGGGAGGGAAAGATATCTCAGGAACAGGAATATGTTCTTTTTATCAAAACAAAGTCAGCCCTTTACAGTCAACTGGAAAGCAAAATACTCCAAATCCATCCCTACAAAGTTCCTGAAATCATTGCTCTTCCCATACTCAGAGGGCACAAGCCTTATATTGACTGGATGAACAAAGAAACTCAAACCTGAATCTTCAACCGAATTTCCTCTTCAGCTTTTGGGCAATATCGATGGTGTTCAGATGGATGGCAACTGTATCCTCGACATCGTAGGCATATCCGCCAGCAAAGAGGACAACGGTCGGGATCCTGTGTACGAGCGCTTCTTCGATAACGATCCGGTCTCTCTTTCTGAGCCCCTCGAAAGTCAATTGGAGGCCGCCTAATTGATCCTTCTCAAAAGGATCGGCTCCTGCGAGATAGAACAGAAGATCGGGTTTGAAATCTCTGTACAATTGGGGAAGACGAAACCCGACAGCCGAAAGATACTTTTGATCTCTGTCTCCAGACCAAAGTCCCACATCCATCGAGCCTTCTTCTTTATGAGCAGGATAGATATCCATCTGGTGGATCGAAAAAGTGAAAACGCTCTCGTCTTCAGAAAAGATCTTGGCCGTTCCATTTCCTTGATGAACATCACAATCCACAACCATGCCCCTCTGGATCAGCCTCTCGCTCAGCATCTTTCTTAAAGCAACCGCCACATCATTGAGCACACAAAAACCCTCCCCATGGTCCTGGAAAGCATGGTGAAATCCTCCTCCTATATGAACCGTCAATCCGTCAACCAAAGCCGTCTCCGCGGCCTTTATGGTCCCTCCGACCATCAGCCGGGCAAATTCCAACAGTTCTGGAGTATAGGGTAATTCCATGGTCAATATCTCTGCTTGGGAAAGCTTGCCCGATTTCAACTTTTTCAGATACTTCGGAGTGTGAACCAGGAGAAGGTCATGCTCCTCTGCAGGCTCAGGTTCTAGAAAATTTTCCTTCTTTGCTCCTTTGAGCAGAAGCTTTTCATAGACCATCCTGTACTTTACGGCAGGAAACACATGATTTCCGAGTTCCACCATCCAATAGGAGTCACTATAGACAAATTTGAATGGAAACTTTATCCTGCGGATCCTTCTGAAAATTCTTCTCCAGTCTTTCATGGAAATTTATACATACCAGAAAAAACAAAGAGAAACAACTTCTCTCCTTGATGTTTTTCTAAAAATATCTTAGTTTGTACTTTCTGATGAGTGACTCCAAGTCTCCTATTAGGAAAGGACTCTCATATGGGATTAAAAAATTTTATCATCAACCTGGCCCCCACCCCTTTGGTTAAACTTTTTGCTAGCCCCTACGTTGCCGGCGACAGTATTGAAGCCGCTCTTAAAACGGCTAAAAATTTCTGGGGCCAGAGACAGGTTTGTTCCACCATAGATCTTTTAGGAGAGGAGCTGGAAAGAGATGAAGAAGTCCAATACACTGCCAACGTTTATGAAAGGCTCATCGAGGCTTTGGGCAGGCAAGATTATGCTACGCTCTCTTTGAAACCTACCCAGTTGGGAAGCCATCGGGGAATGGAAAATTGCCGTCAGATCATCGAGGGAATCGTAACCAAGGCCGAAAAATACGGCATACCGGTGACTCTGGATATGGAGGACCACAACTTCACAGATATGACCCTGGATATCTTCCGGGCTGTTCATAAAGAACATCCGTCGTTTGGCACAGTACTTCAGTCGCGGCTTTTTCGCACAGATGAAGACATCAAATCCCTCCGGGATATGAGGGCCCGCATCCGCATTTGCATTGGTATATACAACGAACCAAAGGAAATTGCTCTCCAGAGCAAATCTGAGATGAAGAAAAAGATGCTCGAACAGACGGAACTGCTTTTCAAGGAAGGGCATTATCCCGAGATCGCAACCCATGATGAGGCTGTTATAAGCGAGGCGATCGAAACTGCGGAAAGACTGAACATAAAAAAAGACCAATATGAGGTTCAGATGCTGATGGGTGTACCCAAGCAAAACTTCCAGGATCAGCTAGTAAAAAATGGCATCCTGGTTCGCCTGTATGTTCCCTTCGCTGAAAAATGGAAATATGCCACAGCATACTGCAAAAGAAGATTGGCAGCCAATCCAGCTATGGCTGCTTACATCCTTAAAAACATTCTGCACAAGGTATCCGGCAAACGGTAAGCGTTCTTTACTTCTTCCCCTTCTCCCGACGAATGGGAAGAGACCCGCTCTGTCTACTTCTTCCGTTTCTCCCTGAGTGCAACCTGGGCAGCAGCCAGCCGGGCGATTGGAATTTGATAGGCAGAACAGCTCACATAATCAAGTCCGATTTCATGGCAGAAATAAATCGATCGAGGATCGCCTCCGTGAACGCCGCAAATTCCGACCTTGAGATTCGAGCGTGTCTTTCGGCCTTTTTCCACAGCCCACCTCATAAGCTCTCCCACTCCTTCGGTGTCAACGGTCTCGAAGGGATTGTCCTTCCAGATCCCGCGGGCAATGTAGAAGGCCATGAAATTTGCCCCATCGTCTCTCGAGACACCAAAGGTGGTTTGGGTGAGATCATTGGTTCCGAAGGAAAAGAATTCAGCCTCTTCGGCGATCTTATCGGCAGTAATGGCAGCGCGGGGAATTTCGATCATCGTTCCCACAGAATAATCGACCTTGACGTCATGCTTTTTCATCAGTTCTTCAGCCACCCGTATAACGATTTCTTTTTGATCCGCCAATTCCTCCTTCGTCCCCACTAAGGGAATCATGATTTCAGGCAGAACTCTCTCTCTTTCTCCGGCTAGCTCACACACAGCCTCAAAAATTGCCCTGGCCTGCATCTCGATAATCTCTGGATAGGTGATCCCCAGCCTGCAGCCTCTATGACCCAACATTGGATTGAACTCGGAAAGGGCCCTGACTCTCTCCAACAGCTTTTCCAATTCCCTGATTCTGGCTGTTTCTCCGCTCTTGGAAGCCTTCAGTACGGCCAGATCGACCATCAAATCTTCCCTGCTCGGGAGAAATTCATGAAGAGGCGGATCGAGTGTTCGGATGGTCACTGGATTTCCTTCCATGGCCTTGAACAATCCATAGAAATCCTCTTTCTGAAAGGGCAAAAGTTTGCTAATGGCCTCTCTTCTTTCTTCCTCGGTCTCAGAGAGAATCATCTCTTTTATGAAGGGCAGCCTTCCTTCTTCGAAAAACATATGTTCCGTCCTGGCCAAGCCTATGCCCTCAGCTCCAAATGCCAAGGCCGTTTTTGCATCTTCGGGTGTATCGGCGTTGGCCCTGACTTTCAACACTCTGCTGTTATCGGTCCAGGAGAGGAACTCCGTGAAATCCCGATACATCTTGGAATCTTCAGGTTTCTTCTCTCCCCGGATGACCTGCATGATTTCCGAGGGGATGGTCGGAATTTCTCCATCCAGAACTTCTCCAAGGGTTCCTTCGATGGAAATCCAATCGCCCTCGTTATATTCTCTCTTTCCGACTTTGAAAAATTTCTGTTCTTCATTAAGAGTAATATCTGAACAGCCCACCACGGCCGGCTTTCCCATCTGCCGCCCCACAACCGCCGCATGGGAGGTCATCCCTCCTGTGGCAGTCAAGATCCCCTGGGAAGCACTCATGCCATGGATATCGTCTGGCGATGTTTCGTCTCGGACAAGAATCAGGCGTTTGCCCTGTTTTTTCTGGGCAACGGCTTCTTCTGCGGTAAACACTACCTGCCCGGCCGCTGCTCCAGGGGAAGCAGCCAACCCCGTGGCCAAAAGGGTGTGCTTGTCTTTTTCTATAACATCGAAAACAGGATGGAGAAGCTGGTTGAGAGCTTCGGGTTCGACCATCAGAAGGGCCTCTTCCGGACTCACCAGCCCTTCCTTTACCATATCCACTGCGACCTTTACCGCTGCCAAACCCGTCCTTTTTCCGTTTCGGGTTTGAAGCATGTAAAGCTTCCCCTCTTGTATGGTAAACTCGTAATCCTGTACATCCTTGTAGTGTTTCTCCAGCTTGTCTGTGTACCGTTCCAATTCCCGGTAGACTTCAGGCATTTCTTGTTCAAGCTTTTTAAGAGGAGAGGGAGTCCTGATTCCGGCAACAACATCTTCGCCTTGGGCGTTGAACAGGTATTCGCCGTACATCTCTTTCTCTCCAGTGGCAGGATTTCGAGTGAAACCGACTCCTGTGGCCGATTGATCGCCCGTGTTTCCGAAAACCATTTGCTGAACATTGACCGCTGTCCCGAGATCATCGGGAATGTGATTCAACTGACGGTAGGTTATGGCTCTGGGATTGTTCCAGGACATGAATACCGCGGATACTGACTGGAAGAGCTGCTCCTTGACATCCTGCGGAAATTCCTTTCCCGTAGCTTGCTTGACCAGTTCTTTGTATTCAGAAACGAGCTGTTTCAAGATTTCTGCAGTAAGCTCAAAATCATGGATAATGCCGGCCTCTTGCTTTCTGTGTCTCAAGATGTCCTCGAATTTCTTTTTGGGAATCCCGAGCACCACATCTCCGAACATATGGATGAGACGGCGGTAACAATCCCATGCAATCCTCTCGTCTTTGGTTTTTTTCGCCAGGCCTTTGAGAGTTTCGTTGTTCAAACCAAGGTTCAAGACCGTATCCATCATGCCGGGCATGGAAAATTTTGCTCCTGATCGCACCGACACAAGAAGAGGGTCTTCCTTTCCTCCGAACTGCTGCTGAGTGAAATCCTCCAATTTTTTCATATTGGATAGAATTTCTTCCTCGATTTCGTCAGGTATTTTATTGCCTGCCCGGGCGAAGAGATTGCAGACTTCGGTCGAAATGGTAAAGCCAGCCGGGACAGGCAGCCCGATTCCTGCCATTTCAGCGAGGTTCGCTCCTTTTCCTCCAAGAATATCCTTCATATCCTTGTTGCCTTCTACGCTTCCTTTTCCGAAAAAGTACACGAATTTTTTCTTCACTGGTCAACTCCTTTATCCGGGAATTACAAAGTGAACCAAAAATATACACACAACACTCTGAAAATTCAAGGCTCAAGAGAGGGAAGCGAGAGTGAATACTCTGATCACTTCAAACAGAGAAGTCCAAGAATTTTTAAGAATTTATCGTCCGCTAAAGCGATTTCTTGACACCATATTCTTCCAGGCCCGTTTTGAATACCACAATGGCTCTCTTGAGATCCTCTTCTTTCAGCACATAGGCGATCCTGACCTCATCCTTTCCTTTTCCTGGCGTGGAGTAAAAGCCCTGAGCCGGGGCCACCATGACCGTTTCGTTATCGAGTTGAAAATCAGTGAGCATCCACTGGACAAAATGTTCACTATCATCGATCGGAAGCTTGACAATGATGTAAAAGGCTCCCTGAGGCTTGTGCATCACGATCCCGGGTATATCCTTCAAGCCCTCATACAAAACATCTCTTCTACGCTGGTATTCCTTCCTGATAGGGTCAAAATACTCTCTTCCCATACGGTAAGCGGCCAGAGCCATTTTTTGTTCAACGGTAGGAGGACAAAGCCGTGCCTGGGCAAACTTGAGTACCGACTGGTAAACTTCTTCGTTCTTGGTTATAACGGCACCAATTCTTGCTCCACAACAGCTGAACCGTTTGGAAATGCTGTCCACAACGATTGCCCTGTCCTGAATTTCTTCATACTCCAGAATACTCTTATGGCTCGCCCCGTCATACACAAACTCCTTGTAAACTTCATCTGAAATGATGAACAGGTCATGCTTGAGAGCAAGGGCGACAACCCGCTCCAGCTCTTCAGGAGTGTACACCGTCCCAGTGGGATTGCTTGGCGAGTTCAACAGGATAGCCCTGGTCTTGGGATTGATCTTCGCTTCTATCTCGTCTTTAGAAGGGAGGCGAAATTCTTTCTCGACACTCAAGGTCAAGGGAACAAGATTCACATCTGCGCAGGATGCGAATCCATTGTAATTGGTGTAAAAGGGTTCGGGAACAACGATTTCCTCACCCGGGTCGGCCGCAACGCTGAACGCAAAATGAATGGCCTCAGATCCTCCTACGGTAATGATGACGTTTTCAGAATGTAAAGAGATATTATAAGAATTGAAATAATCTGCGATGGCCTGCCTGAGCTCTAAAAATCCCTGGGCCGGGCCGTAACTGAGAACCTTCTCATCGAATTCTCTGAGAGCTTTCCAAACAGGTTGGGGAGTCGGGATATCGGGCTGCCCGATATTGATAAAGTAGACGTGCACTCCTCGCTCTTGAGCCTGGTCTGCAAAAGGCTTCAGTTTTCTGATCGGAGATTCCTGAATTTCGAATCCCCTCTTGGAGATATTCATTTTATGATTCCCTCCTGAGTGATGCTAGGAGAACACTTGATTATTTCAGAATGATATTCTTATGTCAAAGGAAAATGGGGCGCTTTCTATTGATATTAGAGAAAGATTCTGATATTTTTGTGCTGGCCGTAGAAGTCATCACCATGCATGTAGAGCCAGAAGCTCTGATCGTTCAAAAAAAGACATGGGATGACTATTTTCTTCTCAGGATAAGAGAAAAACACATCGCCCAGGAATCCCAGCCAGGGCAGTTCATCATGGTCCGGCCGACCAGAAATCTTCACCCTCTCCTCCGCCGTCCTTTCAGCATTCATTCCGTTCAGGACGATTGTTTGGAAATCTTTTTTCTCAAATCAGGGATCGGAACAACCCTTTTAAGCCAACTGGATGAAGGGGACAGGTTGGATATCCTGGGGCCTCTGGGAAGAGGATTCTTTGTGGACCGCGAACTTCAAAGCAAACCAGTGGTTCTGGTGGGCGGAGGAAGAGGCATTGCACCGCTGTACTTCTTAGCCCAAAAATTACTGGATCTCGGAGCCCTTCCCCACATCTTTTACGGTGGCAAAACACTCTCAGACCTTCCATTAAAACAAAAATTTTTACAGAGAAAATATGAAATCCTCTTCTCCACAGACGACGGCTCTTTTGGGTTCAAGGGTTTTATCAGCGATCTTTTCCAGAGGGTCCTCGATAAAATCATGCCGTCTCATATCTATGGGTGCGGACCCGAAGCGATGATGAAAAAAGTCGCCTTGACGGCTCAAAAAAAGGCGATACCTGCAGAATTCTCCTTGGAATCCGTCATGGGATGCGGATTCGGGGCCTGCTGGGGATGCGTCCGGAGGATCAAAACAGACGCCCGAGAAGAATGGGTGAAGATCTGTGAGGATGGTCCTGTATTCTCAGGAAGTCAGATCGTTTGGCAAAATGAGGAGCCATGACGGATCTATCGGTTGACCTCGGTTTTCTCAGACTCAAAAACCCAGTGCTGACCGCGAGCGGCACATTCGGCTATGGGATAGAGTTCTCGCCTTTTGTCGATCTCAACAGACTTGGCGGCTTTATAGTGAAGGGGCTCTATTTCAATCCGAGGGAGGGAAATCCTCCGCCCCGCCTAGTGGAAACCGCAAGCGGATTGATCAATTCAATCGGTCTCCAAGGGATCGGGGTGATAAAATTTGCTGAGGAGATTCTTCCTCAACTCCGAAAATATGACACCGCCCTGGTTGTCAATGTTTGTGGAGACGATGATCAGGAGTACGCAGCGGTTGTCGATTATCTCGACAGACATGACGGGATAGCCGCTTATGAGTTGAACATCTCCTGCCCCAACACCAAAAGGGAGGGACGCTGTCCGGCTCTGAGCCCTTCCACAGCTCATGCTGTGGTCAAACTCGTCAAGGAGGCCAGTTTCAGGCCTGTAATAACCAAACTCTCTCCCAACGTAACAGATATTGTCGAAATTGCGTTAAGCGTTCAAGAAGCAGGTTCGGACGGTTTATCCCTGGCAAATACCTTTCTTGCCCTGGCAGTAGATGTAGAAAAACGAATCCCTAAGCTTGCCAATATCCTCGGAGGTCTGAGCGGACCTGCTATCAAACCTCTTACTCTTCGTATGGTCTACCAGGTGGTCAGCCGCGTGAAAATTCCTGTGATTGGGGTCGGGGGAATCATGGCAGGTAGCGATGCACTCGAATATCTGATCACAGGAGCAAAAGCCGTCGAAGTGGGAACGGCAAATTTTGTCGATCCGCGTACCACTCTTAAAATCATCCAAGATCTTGAGAATTTCTGTAAATCACACCGGATCGGAAGAATCGAAGAGATCATCGGAAGTTTGAAACTCCGAGACCAGGAATAACGATCGGTTGGAAGGAACACAAAGATGGAAAAGGAGAAGAACAGCGCCAGAAAGATCATCGTTGCTTTGGATGTCGATACCAAGAAAGAGGCCATCGATTTGGTGAGGGAGCTGCCAGCCGCCGAAATCTTCAAGGTGGGGCTCAGACTTTTTGCTGCCGAAGGTCCTGTCCTGCTCCAGGACATTCACGCTTTTGGGAAAAAAACGTTTCTGGACCTCAAGCTGCACGATATTCCCAACCAGGTCGCCGGAGCCGTAGCATCCGGAGCGGCTCATGGCGTATTCATGATGACGCTTCATGCCTCAGGAGGAAGAGAAATGATGGCAGCCGCCCGTTCGGCTGCTCAGGAAGCCCAAAAGAATAAAGGTTCCAAACCTCTGCTTCTTGCGGTGACCCTCCTCACCAGCCTCAAGGAGGAACAGCTCAAGGATATCGGCATGGATGAAGAGGTTCTCACCCAAGTCCTGAGGCTGGCAAAGCTGGCCGCAGAAGAAGGGATGGATGGGGTGGTGTGTTCTCCCCAGGAGATAGAGACCATCAAGAAGAAATTTGGGGAGAACCTTCTAGTTGTATCTCCGGGAATCCGGCCTGTTTGGGCCTCTGCCCAAGACCAAAAAAGAATCTTGTCTCCGCTTGAAGCCTTAGAGAAAGGCGTGGACTATCTGGTCATCGGAAGGCCGATCATAAAAGCTCCCTCCCCTTCGGAAGCTTTCTGGAAGATAGTGGAAGATCTAAATCGTGCTGTAGACTCCGCCCACAGCAAAAATGGCCCCTAGTATGATGGCAACAATAGCCCACAAAATGGCGATCACCACAAGGCTCACGATCAAATAGGTCACGACTTTTTCTTTGGGCGTATCCATCATCGGACAGGCATACCCGAGATAGAGGATATAGATACCGTAAAGACCTGCTATGATGACCAGCCATCCCAGGAAAGGAATGATATATAAAACGCCAGCTACCCACACGGGAGTCATGCTGTAAACCGCCAGTTTCATCGAGTTGGTTGCATCGGACTTTGAGGAAAAGGTCGGAGCCAAGGCATTGATGACGATGCCGAAAACATATACAGAAACAAGGGAGAACACATAGAAAAGGATTGCGTACAAAAGACCCGTCCCTACAGCCATTCTGTACCAACCAGCAAAAGGGATTTTTTGGCCCACAAGGCTGTTCCCTATAAACTGGGCAATGGCCGGTATAGCCAACAGAATCATCGCATAAGAGGTGAAAAGTTCGGCTATGGTGGTCTTCTCTTCTTTTATCTTAACCCACTCCTCCTTGGGCTTGAGAATAATCTGTTGAACTCGGTTGACGATATCCATCCTCATCCTCCTTCAAAGTAGAGTTGTCAAAACTATATAATTTCTTTATCCCTATGTCAACATGCTGGCAGAATGGAGGCGCGGGTCGGATTCGAACCGACGAATCGAGGTTTTGCAGACCTCTCCCTTAGCCACTTGGGTACCGCGCCTCTTTGTTCATGGCTTGACAATAAAATAAAAAAACACAGCTTGATTTTACCAGTGACATTCTATCTGAAAATTCTCTATCTGTCCAGACCAACTTTTGGCAGCTTGAATATGCCCTGATATCTTATTGAGTCCTCCCACTCCACCAGGCCATTTATGTCATCCGAACCTGATGAGCAGTAAGAATCCTTTGCCATGCTCAACAGCTGGAAGGAAAAGAATTCATGGGGATAAAACACTTCACCATTCCCCCAAAACAGACACCAAGAGGCTAAATCACATGATGAATTCTACTAAAAACCAGGGAACATAGGAAGATGTACTGGAGCGGACGATGGGATTTGAACCCACGACCTTCTGCTTGGCAAGCAGACGTTCTACCACTGAACTACGCCCGCTCAGTGAAGCCTTACAAAACTCTGGGACTAAAATACCAGAAAAAACGGAATACTGTCAATAAAAAGCCGAGCTCATGCTCATCCCGAATAGGGATACCTCGAGGCTCTCGGTTTTCAGGCCGTTGACTTCCATGATGATTAGAGGTGCACAGAAGAGGATCCCCCACGAAGTGGAGACAATATAGCTTTTAAGAATTTATATGAAAAAAATGCGCAAGAAAAAAAATCAGTGATTTCTTGTCTGGACCAAGTCGCCCACCACCAACGCATCTTTACACGAGAGGACCTTGACCGTGGATGTCCGCGTTTGTGTGTCGATGACCACTATGTTGGCAAATACGAACAGAGGAGTATCTTCATGGATTTTTCTGTAAACGACCAGCTGTTGTCCAATCTGGAGACCATCGCTCTCGCCCAAATTGATCAGTCCCCAAGCGCCCGTTCCAATCTGGAAGAAATCATCCTGGATATAGATGAGGCTTCCCCTTATGCCGACACTTTCATAAGGGGGCACATCGTATCCCAGATCTTTGCCCATTCGTCCTTCCCTTTCTTCGAAGGGGACCAAATGATTGCCTAACATAACAGGGCCACAGGCCCTCTCTACACGGGCAGAGGAGGTGTTCTCTTCGAGTGCCACAACTCTCACCCTTCCTCTTCTAAAAGCAAGGGGTCCGTATTCCGTTGTGACCGTGCCCACTTCGAGCACCTGGAATATCTGACCTTCCTCGATTCCATCATTTCTTCCTTGGTTGATGTAAACAATGTCTCCGTTGTTGAATTGAACTCTTTCGTATTCCCGCTCGGCACCGATTATCCTCGCCTCAGGCTCGTCGTTCTCCATCACGAAGAAGGAGCAATAGAGATCCGTTTCAGTAAGCAGGGGATAAATCTCCTGAAAAATTTTTGCCTTTTCGATCTCATATTCCTCCTCTTCTTCTAAGCCCAGCTCTTGTTCTGCGCGGGCCATCTCTTCAGCGGCGCCTGGTTTGGCCTCATGAATCCCCAAAAGGGATATGTTTCCACAAGTTTTAGGCATGATGAACTCGTAACGCATATTCCCTTTTTCGACAGAAAAAGAAAACACGGGTAAGGGGCCTTCCCCGGCCCACTCCAGATCGCGAACAGCCTTCACCTTTCCCTGCGAACGGAAGAGCATCCATGCGATTTTGTCACCGACGGCCAGTTCTTTTTCTTGAAAGGCAGACTGCTTCATCTGATCGATAAACGGAGCGAACAAATCGCCGCTCCCAACCAAATCAAAGCCAGTTTTGATATCTTCCTGATATCTATCCACAATGGTCTTCATCAATTCTTCATTAGGCATATCGCCTTTGATGTCAACCAATTTATATCTGCCGATCTGTCTGAGCTTTTTGGTCTCTGCGAAGGAATTCACTGAGAAAAGAACAAAAACACAAATAAACAAGAATATCCCTATCTTATTTTTCATCCCTGCCTCCTTTCATTTGTCAGAAGAACACTTTCTTGCAAGACAAACGACCGTCGTCATCACGAGAAAGCGGTTATCCTGAATTTTCCTTTCCAAAATTTTGCCCCTATTATATTCTTCGAATATTTCTGTGTCAACAGGATTCAAAATCATCGCTGCCTATCGAGTTTTCTCGATCCTTCCTAAACCTTAAGACGTACTATTCCTCTCTTTGTTCTCTCTATTTGAGTCGAATGAGAATACCATTTTTTGAACTTATATCCAACATCCAGAAAAAAATTAGATAGATGTGACATTTTCAAAACCACTCAAGCGTCTACTACCATGGAGGTTCAAAATGGCCCATTCAACACCTGCTTTCTTGGAAAATTTAGAATGCTGGCAGCATGCCAAGAAACTCGCTGTGGATATGTATCAAATATCGACGAACGGAAATCTCAGCCACGACTGTGCGCTCAGAGATCAGCTGAGAAAATCCGCCATTGCCATTTCGTCCCAGATAGCAAACGGAAGAGAACGGAGGAGCGGCTCCGAATTCATCCAATTCCTGACGGAGGCAAAGGCATCGGCAGCAGAGCTTCGGACCCAGCTTATCATCTCCAGAGAAATCGGCTTTCTCACCGAAGGAGATTATTTGGATTTAGAAGACAAGATCAATACAGTCTCGGCTCTGATCGGCGGCCTTATCCGGGCCATCCGGAAGCGCTCTGAAGCCCGTCCCAAAGAACAAAGAGAGAATGGACAAGAGGTGCCGCTTTCTATAAAATGAACTCAGACGAAAGATTTCAGTATGAGAGAAAAAATAAAAGTAGGGCTCCTGTTTGGAGGCCGTTCAGCAGAGCATGAAGTTTCTCTCATTTCTGCAGCCTCGATTTTTAAAAACCTGGATAGAAAGAAATACACAATCGTTTCCCTCTATATCAACAAGCGAGGAAATTGGCGGATTGTCGAATCCCCCCTGCTTTCTCAAACCGAACTGGAAAAGGGCCCCTTCTATCCCTTTCTCCCCTGGGCAGAAAAAGAGCTTCCTTCTGGAGTCGATGTCGACATTTATTTTCCTGTGCTTCACGGTCCTTATGGAGAAGATGGCACCATTCAAGGACTCTTCGAAATGGCCGATATCCCCTATGTGGGCGCTGCGGTCCTCGCATCTGCAGCCAGCATGGATAAGGCTGTTGCCAAGAGCCTGTTCCTTCAGAAAAACCTGCCTGTAGCCAGACATCTTGTCATCCTCGAAGAAACATGGAAGAGATCTCCGGAACAGATTCTGGAGCACATCCAAAAAGAATTCCCTCTGCCTTTTTTCGTCAAGCCTTCAAATCTGGGCTCGAGCGTGGGAATCACCAAGGTCGACCACAAACGCCAAATCACATCCGCCCTCGAGACTGCCTTTCAGTTCGACCGCAAGGTGGTGGTCGAAGAGGGGATCCAAGGCCGGGAGATAGAATGCAGCGTTTTAGGAAACTCAGACCCTCGTGCCTCGCTTCCTGGTGAAGTCATCCCCTACAGGGAATTCTACGATTACAAAGATAAATACATCGAGGGCAAAACATCCTTTGGGATCCCGGCTAATCTTCCACCAGAAATCATTTCTCGAATCCAGGAACTCGCGGTCAGCGCCTATAAAGCCGTGGATTGTTCTGGAATGGCCCGCGTAGATTTCTTCCTTCAGGATAAAACCGGAAAATTGATTGTGAGTGAAATCAACACCATTCCTGGCTTCACAGAAATCAGTATGTATCCAAAACTTTGGGAAGCGAGCGGCCTATCCTATCCCGACCTTCTTAGCGAACTGATCAATCTGGGATTCGAACGCCACAGGAACAAGAAAAGAAAAGGAGTGTTCTTCAAGCCTTGAGAGTCCTAGGTATAGACTACGGAGACAGGAAGGTCGGTCTGGCTGTAAGCGACAAGCTCAGGCTCACAGCTCATGCTCTCGAAACCTACCGCAAGAAAAATCGAAAAGAAGATGCCGCGTATTTCAAAAAGCTGGTCTCACAGTACGAAATCGAAGAGATTGTGGTCGGTCTTCCTTTGAGAATGGATGGAAGTCCCGGAACCCAGGCAAAAAAAACTCGAGAGTTCGCCCGTTGGCTGGAGTCCGTATTGAACCTGCCGATTTCTTTTTTTGACGAGAGGCTCACTACTCAACAGGCGATAAAGATTCTTCACCATCACAAACGGAATCCAGAAGCCAAAAAGGATCTAGAGGACCAAATTTCGGCAGTTATCATCCTAACAAATTATCTGGAAAGTCAAAGAGCCAAATCAGATGCTGGTCAAAGCCGCTAAAATACTCCTCGTTACGGCAATCGTTTTCCTCGTGTTCTTTGTTTTCTGGTTCTCTTTTGAATTTTGCCGGCCGGCAAAATCTTCACCCGAGAGAGTGATTTTCGAGGTGGAGAAAGGTCAGAGCGCCAAAGATATCGCACAGAATCTCAAAAAGAAAGGAATCATAAAAAAAACCTGGCCCCTCCTTCTCGGATACAGGATCTTTTCTTCCTCCCAAAGCCTTAAAGCGGGAGAATACTCCTTCCAGCTCCCCATCTCACCCAAAGACGTTCTCCACCTCCTCACAGAAGGCCAGGTCATTCTTCATACCATCACGGTCCCAGAAGGATTGATCATCGAGGAAACTGCGGAGCTTATGGAATCCCAGGGCTTTGCGGAGAAAGACGATTTCATCGACGCCTCCTCCGATACAGCTCTGATCTCTTCCTGGGATAAGGAAGCCACCACCCTGGAGGGGTATCTCTTCCCTGAAACCTATTCGTTCCCCAAAAATACTACAGCCGAGGATATCGTCTCGGCGATGGTCTCTCAGTTCTTTCTGGTATTCAATGAGAAATGGAGGCTGAGAGCTGATGAGATGGGAATGTCCGTCCGGGATGTCGTGATTATAGCATCGTTGGTCGAGGAAGAGACATCCCTTCCAGAAGAGAAGCCCCTCGTCTCTGCTGTTTTTCACAACCGCTTAAAGAAAGGAATGAAGCTGGACTGCGATCCCACCATCATCTATGTCCTCAAACGGAAAGGAACATTCAAAGGCCGGCTTCGAACCAAGGATCTCCGACTCGATACACCGTACAACACCTATCTCTATCCAGGGCTGCCTCCCGGCCCGATAGCAAACCCGGGAAGGGATTCTCTGAAAGCTGCCCTATTTCCAGCAGACGAAAAATACCTCTACTTTGTCTCCAAAAACGATGGAACTCATCATTTCAGTCTTACATTCCGTGAACACCAGAAAGCCGTCAACACCTACCAGAGACGATAAAATCTCTCAAACCAGGCCTTCTTGAGCGACTAAAATAGTGCATTCGGGATGAATTTTTGGCTTTTTTTTAGAGTGATGGACGACCCAGCCGATCAGATTTTTTGTAGAAAAAAATGCTCAGTTTTGATATATTATTCGTTTGGAGAAAGCAGGTTCTATCCTAAGGGAACACAATCCAGAGGAAGAGAAGCCTGAAAGGATGATCTAGAGGAGGAAACATGACAGTCAGAACTCTCATTAACACAGTTGTTATCTCAGGATTTATCTTGAGTTTGGCTTCTGCAGTGACGTTATTTGCTCAAACAGAGCAAACGACGGCAGTGACCATCCCTGAACAAGTGAAGACCATTTTTCAAGAAGGAATGCACAGCAGGGATGCTCGATCGGACATCCCTTTTCAAATCACGCAGAGGTTATATCTCCCAGCCCAACAAAATCTGCACACCGTCTTCTTCTTCACCGTAAAAAATGCCGACCTCGGATTTGCTCCGTCTGCCGCGGCTGCCACGGAGACAGCACAAGAGGAGCAGCAGCCCGCCGAAGCAAAGCTCGTTGCCCAGAACTATGTCTTTCTCCAATTCAATAAGCTTGAAGCCGGGGTTCCCGGGGAGTTGGTCAAGGAACTGTACGTTCCCTTGGATATTGAGGTGGATGCATCCTCATATGATCCAGAAAAAGAAGAGATTTACACCACAGGTTATCCTCTCCCTCCAGGAAATTATCTCCTATCTATGGCTATCACATCCCGAGATTTCCTGAAAATCGGAACCCAATATTTCGAATTTTCACTTCCTGATCCTCTATCTTTCACCGATACACTTGAAACCACCACTATTTTCTTCGCAGAAAAACTCACCCAGGTCTCGGCCCCAGAAACAGTGGTCGAGATCCACAAAGGCTTTTTTGCCTATTCTATCCTTCAGATCGAACCCAACCTAGAACGTGTTTTCTCACCGGATGAAAACCTCGATATTTTCTTCTTCATATTCGGTTCCCAAGCCAACGCTCAGGAGCAATCCGATATCGAAGTCCATTACCAAGTCTACAAAGGAGAGGAACTCGTTATCAATTTTGAGCCCCAAAAGTACCAGGCTCCCCTTGTGAGCCAGCAACTCCCCATGAAGAGAACTGTCCTCATCAGGACGACCAAAGGAACTGAAACCACGGAACGGACCGAGCGGAGAGATCTGGAGCCTGGAAGCTACACCCTCTCCATCGATATCAAAGACAACATATCCGGCAAGTCGGTGAAAAAAACCATCGATTTCGAAATCAGAGGCTGAGCTCGGCCTCATCCCCAGCCTGGTTCGAAAGCTCGATTCTCTGAATAAGAGCCCTTTCCTCTTGCTGCTGATAGACATGCCCTCCCTGCTCTCCTATCCAGGAAAAAACCGAGGCCAATTTCTTGAGATATGCCGGAAACATCTTTGTTTCCATACTCATTCATTCAGAAATATATTTCTTTTGTTTGGGTTTTTTTCTGTTTATCTGAGATTTTTTCAGCATATCCTTGAAATGTCGTCTTTTATTTTTTAAACTTTTAGCAACCCGAGATGAAGTATGTTGCTGATCTTCACATTCATTCCAAATTCTCTCGAGCCACTTCTCGGGAAACCACCCTAGACACCCTGGCCCATTGGGCAAAAATCAAAGGCATTTCTCTTCTTGCAACGGGAGACTTCACGCATCCAGAATGGCTCTTTCTGGCTAAAGAAAAGCTGGAACCCGAAGGAAACGGATTTTTCCGATTGAAGAGCATCCTCCCACCCGAAAATGGATACCTGCAATCCATCGATGTTTCGCCCGAAGACATCTCCTTTATCCTGACGGCGGAAATCAGCTTCATTTACTCCAAGAAAGGGAAGGTGCATAAAATCCATCTTCTCACTCTCGCTCCCGATTTCGAATCCGTGGATAAAATCAACAACAAGCTCTCCTGTATAGGAAATCTCCGTTCCGACGGTCGCCCTATCCTGGGAATGGACGCCAAGGATTTTGTCAAAATCGTGGCCGAAACGTGTCCCCGGTGTGTCGTCATTCCTGCCCACATATGGACACCCTGGTTCTCTCTTTTCGGTGCAAACTCAGGATTCGACACCATCGAAGAATGTTTCGAGGAGATGACTCCGTCCATCTTCGCCCTTGAGACAGGACTCTCTTCAGATCCATCGATGAACTGGCTCCTCTCAACTCTCGACAAATATGCCCTCGTTTCTAACTCAGATGCACATTCCCCCTCCAAAATAGGAAGGGAAGCCAATGTGTTCGATACAGAATTCAGCTATGATTCGATGGTGGAAGCCCTTAAAACCAAAAACCCTAAAAAGTTTCTCTACACGATTGAATTTTTTCCCCAGGAAGGGAAGTACCACTTCGATGGTCATCGCAAGTGCAACGTTATTTTCTCACCTCAAGAGACCATCCAACACAAATACCTATGTCCCCGCTGCGGAAGAAAACTTACGGTGGGAGTGATGCATCGTGTGGAAAGTCTATCTGATAGAGAAAAAGGAGGCATTCCTCACACCAGGATACCCTTCATACATCTCATCCCGTTGAATGAAATCGTGGCCCAGGCTCTCAACAAAACCTCTGAATGCAAGAGCGTTTGGGACCTTTACTTCCGATTCCTTCATGAGTTCCATAATGAGCACAAAATCCTTACTGAAGTCCCGATCCCTCAGCTCGCCCGGCTGTCTCCCGAAAGGGTCAGCGTCGCTGTGGACAGGATGAGAAAGGGACAGGTCAAGATCGTCCCAGGGCATGACGGAGAGTTCGGAAAAATCAGCCTTTTCGATGAGGATATGGCAGAGGAGGAAGCACAAGGACAGTTGAAGCTCTTTTGATAAACACCGAAGGACTTCCCTTCCTTGCAATGGGCAGTTTTCACACGTAAATTTTTTCTGTAAAAATAGATACGTATGGAACCTGGATTATTCACGAGTCAAGTGGTAGTGTAAAGAGAATGAAATTCAATCTTCAAGATAGAGAATTCAGCGAACACATCCGTCTCTCTCTCCTCGCGGTTCTAGTGGGATTGGTGGCAGGATTGGCGTCTGTGCTGTTTAAGGTCATGATCCATTTCTTCCAGGATCTATTTTGGGGAGATTCCAGCATCATTTCTGCCGTTCAAAATCTGCCCTGGTATCTAACGCTCCTGATACCTGCCGCAGGTGGACTTTTGATCTCTCCTCTAATCTATTATGGTGCCAAAGAGGCCAAGGGCCATGGTGTGCCAGAAATCATGGAATCTCTGATTTTCCGCGGGGCCAGAATCCGCAACCGGGTTGCGGTGATAAAAGCCATTGCCTCCTCAATATGTATCGGATCTGGAGGATCGACAGGCAGGGAAGGACCGATCGTCCAGATTTCGGCCAGTATCGCTTCCTCGATGGGCCAGCTCTTCCGTATAAAGGAAAGAGCCCTGCGGACTCTTGTGGCTGCAGGAGCAGGAGCTGGCATCGGAGCCACATTCAACGCTCCCATCGCTGGCGCCCTGTTCGCTGTGGAAGTTCTCCTCGGGGAATTCGGTGTTTATTCATTCAGTCCGATCATCATCGCTTCGGTGATCGCCACGCTCATCTCCCGGCTGATTACAGGAGATTTCGCTGCGTTCACGGTTCCCAAATATACTCTCATCAGCGTCTGGGAGATAGGCCCTTATCTTCTGTTAGGAATTATCAGCGGGCTTGTGGCCATCCTTTTTATCGAAGTCCTTTACTTTCTCGAAGACAAATTTGACTCTCTCCGAATCCATCCCCTGACGAAACCAGCATTAGGGGGGCTGATGGTAGGAGCGATCGGACTGTATCTGCCGCAGGTATTCGGAGTAGGTTATGAGGGAATCGAGGCCTGTCTTCAAAATCAATTAGGCATTTGGATGGCTCTGGTCCTCGTTTTTGCCAAGGTTCTCAGCACATCCATGACTCTTGGGTCCGGAGGCTCGGGGGGAATCTTTGCTCCTTCACTTTTTTTAGGAGCGATGACAGGAAATCTCATAGGCTCTTTTTTTCATTCTGCCTTCCCCGGCTCCATTTCCCGTCCGGGTGCGTTCTCTCTGGTCGGGATGGGAGCGGTTGTGGCCGCGGCGACCCATGCTCCCATAACAGCCATTATCATCATTTTCGAATTGACCAATGACTATAAAATCATACTTCCCTTGATGCTATCCTGTATCATAGCGTCGTTCATGACTGTCGGAGTTCATAAAGATTCAATCTACACCATGAAACTCAGGCGAAGGGGGATCATTTTCCGGGAAGGAAGGGAAGTGAATATCCTCAAATCCCTTCCAGTCAAGGACTTCCTGAGCCACGATTATCAGCTCTTTACCCACACCGAACGCGTAGGAAAAATCATCGATCAAGCCATCGGAAGCAAGCACCACTCCTTCCAGATTGTGGATGAAGAAAACAAATACATCGGGTTCTTTTCGCTCAACCAACTGAAAAATCTTCTCCAGGAAAAAGACGTTCTCGACACCTTTGTCATCGCGCAGGATCTTGCCGTCTCAGACATCTATCTGGATTATGAAGACGATCTCGAGCAGGCCATGAAAATCTTCGGACAGACAGACGCTGCGGAGATCGCCGTACTCAAAAATGGAAGATTCGTTGGCGTAGTCAAGAGGAAGGATGTGATCGAAGCCTATAATCATGAGATCATCAAAAGGGAAGCAGCAGCCGGGCTCGTTCAAAAATTGAAATTCACGACTCCTTTGAAATCATTCGATTTCGGCTCAGGTTATAAAATAGTGGAAATGGATGCGCCATCTGCATTCTGGAACAAGAGTCTCAAAGAGCTGAATCTCAAAGCATTGTACCGGATCGATGTTCTCCTGATCAAAAGAAAATATCCACCGCAAACCATCACCATCCCCTCTGCAAACGAGGTGCTGAGGAAAGGTGACAGGCTGATCATCGCAGGCACCGAAGACAACATCACAAGAGTGATGGCCAACAAAAAAATATCAAGGAATACTCTGCGGTGACACTTTATTCCCAGATATGATTTCACTCATTTTCGAGCTCAAAAGGATTCCTCGCTCGGCAGAAGCTTGTTGTTTCGGTTCATCCTCTTTCTTGACAACCACGGCCGTGGAATATATATTTAAAGACTGAGGCGGAGGAGATCATGGAAATTGAAATGAAAATCAAGGGCCTGGTCGTCGATCCCCTTTCCAAAATGCCCATAGTCGTGCTCGAGGATCCAAAAAGCGAGCGGATCCTTCCGATTTGGATCGGCGTTTTCGAGGCCAACGCCATCGCTCTCAAGATCGAAAACATAACCACGCCTAGACCGATGACCCATGATCTTCTCAAAAGTTTTTTAGAAGAAATTGACATCGTGATCCAAAAAATCGTTGTCACCGATGTGAAAGACAACACTTTTTACGCCTTGATCCACTGCCATCACAAGGGGCAGCCGTTCCTGATTGATTCCCGGCCCTCCGATGCCATCGCCCTGGCCCTTCGCGTTCAAGCGCCCATTTATGTCGAAGATTCGGTGGTGAGCAAAGCGCACAGTCTGAAATATGACGAGAACCTCGAGGACTCAGAAAAACTGAAAAAGTGGCTAGAAAATCTGAAGCCCGAAGACTTCGGCAAGTACAAAATGTAGACTCATGTCCTCAAGGTCGAAATCAAGTAGATCCCCACAGAACCGAAAATAAGGGGGGGAGCCCAAGCAGCCAGAAAAGGGCTCAAATAATCGACATATCCTAAGCTCTTAAAAACGCCTATGGCTCCCCAATAAACCATGGCGATCGCCATACTCAATCCAACACCGACCAAGGTCCCCCGCTTCCCCATATTGAATGCAAACGATATGCCGAGAAGGGTCATGACTAAGCTGGCCAAAGGGAACGTGATTTTGAAATTCAAGTCCACACGGAATTTTACCGTTTCGAATCCCCTTTCTTCGATCTCTCGGATATAGTCCTGAAGTTCGCCATAGCTCATTTGATCGGGCTCTTTCCATTCTTTCTGGAAATAATCTGGATCTTCTGCGCGGGGCAATGTCATGGTCTCTTCCTTTTCAAACCTCAAAGTTTTCGAACCGGCGAACTCTCTGATCCAAGCATCGGACAAGCCGAGAATGCCCTCCTCCAAATAACCTTTTTCAGCATAAACTCGTTTTTTCAAAGCCCAGGCTTCGGGATCGAGCTCGAAGATAGATATCTGACTGAACGCTTCTGCGATGGGATCAAAATACCTGTAATGATAAATTCGATCCTTCTCTCTGCCTAAAACCCACCGGCGGTCTAAATTGCTATAGGTGCGTGGAGGTAAGTCATTGATTTCGTTCCAGATCTTCTCGGCTTTTTTATTCGAATACGGCTGGATGTATTCCTGAATATAGAAGGAACAAAAACTGATGAGACCTGCTAAAACGAGAATTGGAACGATGATCCGAAAAATGCTGATCCCGCAGGCCTTCATAGCGGTAATCTCATTGAATTTGGCTAAGAGCCCCAGACAGAGGAGCGCTGCAGTCAAAGCTGTAACCGGAAAAATATACTGCATGAATTCTGGAATCTTGAACCAAATAAAGGCAAGCAGATCACTGATCGGTTTGTTGTGTTCATAGACGCTGTTGATCCGTTCGAAAAAGGTGACTATAGCCAAGACAAAAATCATACTCACAAAGACAAAACTGAAAATAAGCAGGTATTTCCGGATCACATAACGGTCCAGGATATTCGGAAAACGGAAAGAATAGCGAGGGAATCGCGGGGATATTCTTTTTTTCCTGGCGGAAATTACGTCTCGACCTCTCTTTTTCGACAAGAACGCAAAGGAAATGATGGGGGATTCCCTGAGCGACTGTATGAAAAAAATGAGGCCTACCATAAAGAAAAGAATGTTCGGCCCCCACATCCCTACAAAAGGGGAGATGCGGCCTTCCATGGCCATCTGTTCTCCAGCCGTTATCAAGATGTAGTAGATCAGAATGATTCCAATGCTGAGGGTGAATCCGCTGGTTCTTCCTCCTTTTTTGGTGTATGTTCCGAGAGGAAGACCCAAGAGAGCAAAGATGAAACACGCAAAGGGAAGGGCGAACTTTTTGTGGATTTCTATCCAATGGGAAACAGACTCTCTCTGTATCCTTCGATAAGATAAAGTCTCGGTTTTCTCTAATGGAAATTCTCGCAGTTCCTTTTGTATGATCTTCTGATCCTCATAGAGCTCCCTGATATCTTTTTGCCTCACTCCTTTTTTTTCAGGAATCGAAGGAACTATCCCTTCCACGTTCAATTCTTCCTCATAGTGGCTGAAAGAAGTTATTCTGTATTCCTCGGGATCGTCGAGAGTATAAGAATGAACGGTCCCTTCAGAAAGTTCGAGCGTCGCCCTTTTTTCCTCGGGATAAAAATTCAGTTTTCCATTTTCTGCCAGTATGACCTTTGGTTCCGCCGGATCCGTGGAGAAATGCACGTAGATATTCTTCCAGTTCATTTCAGGAGAGATATCTTGAATATAAATGACTGTGTTGGGAATGGATTCATAAAATTCCCTCGGACGTATATTGAATTGAATCCTTGTCAAGACAGACTGAGTGAGTGTCTGAACCCATTTGTAGTTCGCTCTTGGAGCAAGATGGAGAGTGAGGAAAGATGTGGTAAGAAATCCTATAAAAGAAAAGACCAGAACGGGCCAGAGAAGCCTTTTATAACTGATTCCCAAAGTCTTGAAGGCCGTGATTTCTGCATCAGAAGACAGGCGGCTCAAGCCGGCTAAAATTCCCATCAGAACAGACATAGGGACGGTGAAGGCAAGAACGGATGGGATAAGGTATACGAGCAGTTCAAGAACGACCCTAAAAGAAACTCCTCTGGCAATGAACAACTCCGAAAGCAATAGAATCTGATTCATCAAGAGAACAAAGGTATAGACAAGAAGACCTATAAAAAAGGGTGGGGTGATTTCTTTTAGAATGTATCTATCGAACAGCCTGTACATTCTCTCATTTATATCATATTAAAACATTTGGGTCAGCCCTTGACTTTGGACCCTTTATGGATTTTTTTCGATTTCTTGTCTTCCGGCCGCGAAGACCCTTGTTATTCAGGATGAATAAAGTTTTCACAGGAAACGCATCCCTAGGATTCCCCGGCGACCGGTTCCCCGCGTCAGGCCGTGAAGCATATCAACCGATCGTTAAAGGATTATTCAAAAAAAAGGCTCTGAGCTTTTTTCAAACTCAGAGCCTTTCGAACCTCTGTCTGAACGATCAGTACATATCGCCACCAGGAGGCATCGGCATCTTCGGTCCCTTGTCCTCTTCGGGGATTTCAGACACCAGCCCTTCTGTGGTCAACAAGAGACCCGCAATACTGGATGCATTCTGAAGGGCTATTCGAACCACTTTGGTGGGATCCAAGACTCCACCCTTCACGAGGTCTTCATACTTTTCTGTGAGGGCATTGAATCCCGTATCCTTTTCCAACTCTTTGACCTTTTCTACGACAATGGATCCTTCAAAACCAGCATTGCTGGCAATCTGCCGGAGAGGCTCCTCGATGGCTCTCCTGACGATATTGACGCCGATCTGCATATCGCCATCGAGCTTCAAAGAATGGAGGACTTTTTGCGTCCTCAAGAAAGCAACGCCTCCTCCAGGGACAATTCCTTCTTCCACCGCTGCTTTGGTTGCATGCATGGCATCTTCAACACGAGCTTTTTTCTCCTTGAGTTCTGTCTCGGTAGCAGCTCCAACCTTGATCAAGGCAACTCCGCCGACCATCTTGGCCAGTCTTTCCTGGAGTTTTTCTCTGTCATAATCCGAGGTCGTTTCTTCGATTTGAGTTCTGATCTGCTTGATCCGGGCCTGTACTTCCTCTTGTTTGCCCCTTCCTTCAACGATGGTTGTGTTGTCCTTGTCGATAACGACCTTAGCTGCATCGCCCAGCCAATCTATCGTGACACTTTCGAGCTTAACGCCGATGTCCTCTGTGATGACTTTTCCTCCAGTGAGGACAGCGATGTCTTCCAGCATGGCTTTTCGTCTGTCACCAAAACCAGGGGCTTTAACTGCAGCGCAGGAAAACGTACCTTTGAGCTTGTTGACGACCAGAGTGGCCAGAGCTTCGCCCTCCACCTCTTCGGCTACGACCAAAAGCGGTTTTCCCATTTTGGCAACGTTTTCGAGCAAAGGCAGGAAATCTCTCAGATTGCTGATCTTTTTTTCGTGGAGAAGAATAAGCGGCTCTTCTAAAACGCATTCCATCCGGTCAGGGTCGGTGATGAAATAGGGAGAGAGATAACCACGGTCGAACTGCATTCCTTCAACTATATCCATGGTGGTCTCTAAGCCCTTCGCTTCCTCAACCGTTATGACACCATCCTTACCTACTTTGTCCATGGCCTCAGCGATGATCTTTCCGATAGATTCGTCGTTATTCGCGGAGATTGCCCCCACCTGTGCAATCATCTCACCGCTGACATCCCGGCTGATTTTCTTCAAATCGTCGACCACAGTTTTCACCGCCTGGTCGATCCCTTTTTTGATCAGGTTGGGATTGGCTCCGGCAGTCACATACTTCAATCCCTCGGCATAGATGCTCTGGGCCAAAACTGTTGCTGTGGTTGTTCCGTCTCCCGCTACATCAGAAGTCTTTGAAGCGACTTCTTTGACAAGCTGAGCACCCATGTTTTCCAAAGGATCTTCGAGTTCGACTTCCTTGGCCACGGTCACACCATCCTTGGTGCTGGTGGGCGAACCGAATTTCTTCTCCAGAACGACATTCTTACCTCTAGGGCCCAGCGTTTCCTTGACAACGTTGCTTAAAATGTTCACTCCCTTTAAAAGGGCCTGTCTGGCTTCGTCACCAGTTGTGATTTTTTTTGCCATTTTTCCTCCTTTTCACAAAATCAGGCGATTTTTGCTAAAATCTCTTCTTCTCGAAGGATCACATGTTCTGCACCTTCAATGGTCACTTCTGTACCGCTGAACTTTCCGATGAGAACCTTATCACCTTTCTTGACTTCGAGGGGAATAACCTTTCCGTCTTCTGTCACACGGCCTTGTCCCACTTCGATGATTTTGGCTTCCTGGGGCTTTTCTTTTGCCGTATCTGGGATGATTATTCCGCCTTTTGTGGTCTCCTCTGCCTCTAGCCTTTTGACTAGGACTCTGTCGTGTAGAGGAATCACCTTCATTTGAACCTCCTATAATGATTTTTAGCAGTTAAACTGTGAGAGCGCTAATATAAGAAAATATTTATAAAATGTCAAGTAAAAAATAAAAAAATTAGCACTCTTCTGTCTAGAGTGCTAATTTCCCGGAGTATCAGACGCACCTATCCAGCTCGAAATGGAAACTGCCAGCAAGGGATGCCTGCCGGGAATCATTCTTCTTTCGAGCTATCGGCAGAGTGACGGGCAGGGAGGGCTTCTATTTCACTTTAAGTGCCTTGCAGAGGTTATGGAGGGTATTGCGGTGTATGCCTAAAGCTTTGGCTATTCTCGTTTTATTGTGGTTATATTTTCGCGCGGCTGTCTCTATATAGACTTTTTCAAACTCCCTCAGCGCTTCTTTGATGGGCAATTCTTTTTCTACCATTTCTTCTATAAGGATTTCCATTCTCTCATGAATGGTCGGATTTCTAGACTCTTTTGGCATTTTTCTTTTCCCTTCCTATAATTTCCTGATAAGCCTCGCTGAATTTCTCTTTTAATTCCTGAGGTATAAGACTGTAGGCAATCTTGGTGATACGTATACTGTATGGAGCCAGCAGAGAGTCGTCCAAAGCTTTGGTACTGACTGGAAAAACAAGAAAACCAAAAACGATGACACCACAAATGATGATGCCTTTGAAGAATCCCAGCCCCGCCCCCAAAAGATGGTTTAATGACCTAAACGGACCTTTTATCGCCTTGGCGAAGAACCTGTTGATCAACCATCCAACCAGCAGCGTACCCAGGAATATCAGAAAGAATCCCATCAAATGGGAAAGGATTTCATCAGATATGAATACGAAAAGTTCTGCTCCGTGTTCATAATACTTGATAGCCAAAATCAAGCCCACTATCACAGCCAGCATTCCTATAACCTGTCTGATCAGTCCCTTAACAGCACCGATGATCAATGTCACTACTATGATGACCAGCAGGACTATATCCAGCCAATTAAGGACCATTCACGGCCTCCTCTTTTTCAATTCCTCGATCATCCAATACTCCCCTCCCTTGAGGGAGCCAAACGGAATGTGTGGCTTAATTGTTCCATGGAAATCAGATCCTGCAGTTGGGACGAGGTCAAATTTTTCGCTCATTTCTTTGTACAAATCTGCCTGTTCAGGAGAATGATAGGAAGTGTAGACCTCCAGACCCTGCAGCCCCTTCTCTTTCAAAACAGCGAGATCGTCTTCTCTAACTCTCTGAAAATAAGCACCGGGATGAGCGAGAACAGGAACAGCACCGGTTTGAGGAACAACATCCAGAACATCCAAGATATTCAGATTCCTCCTCGGCACCGAAGCGGGTTTCCCTTCCATAAAATAGTCTTTGTAAAAATGGTAGGGAGCGAAAAGCCGTTCCTCTCCCGTAAGGTATTTCTTCAGTAAAGGATCATTCTCCCTCTCCGCCTTGTGGAGAAGAATCTGCGCGATGGTCACGCCGAGGGGAGGAAAGGGCCCTGATTCTGTAAGAACTTCATCCCATGTGATGTCAAACCCGAGTCCTTGAAGCTTTTTCACTCTCTCTTGAGCCTCCTGCATTCTTCTTTTGGCAACTCGAGAGATAAGATGAGAGACCACATCGTCCTTCCAGTCGACAAAGGGAAGAAGGAGATGAAATTCTCTCTCCTCAAAGATGGTTGTGAGTTCAATGCTCGGAATGATTTCTACCCCGGCTTTTTCTCCCAAATGAAGAGCCTCCGGATAGGCAGCTACCGTATCATGATCAGAAATGGAAATCGCCCTCATCTTTTTTTCTTTGGCAAGATTTATGATATGAAAAGGTGTAAAATCCCCATCGCTGCTTTTATTGGAATGAATGTGGAGGTCTATCACAGTTCCGTTTTGTCGGTCAAGAGACGATAGATTTCCATATATCTCTCGGCTGTCTGCTGGACGATTTCTTTAGGGAGGGGAGGAGGCGGCGAGTTTTTATCCCATTCTGTCTTCTCCAGGTAATCGCGGACAAACTGCTTGTCCAGATTGGGCTGTGACTTTCCTGGGGAGTAGCTTTCTACCGGCCAAAAACGAGACGAATCCGGAGTGAAAATTTCATCCACCAGAAGCAGTTCATCGTTAAGAATTCCGAATTCGAATTTGGTGTCGGCAATGATGATTCCTTTGGACAGGGCATGAAGCGACGCTTTCTTGTAGAGTTCGAAACTCACTGATTTAATTTTTTGAGCCAATTCGGATCCGATGAGCCTTTGCATTTCTTTGAATGAGATGTTGATATCGTGTCCCTCTTTGGCCTTGGTCGCGGGAGTAAAAATCGGCTCGTCCAGTTGGTCAGCCTGTTTCAATCCTGGCTTCAGCTTGACTCCACTTGTTTTCCCCGAAGCTTTGTAATCCTTCCATCCTGATCCAGCAAGATATCCTCTCACCACACATTCCACAGGAACCACCTCTGTTTTTTTGACCAACATGGATCTCTTCTTCAGTTTGTCGCTGTATTTACGCAAGACCACCGGATATTCATCGACTTCGGCCGTGATCATATGATTGAGGCATATGAGTTTTGTATATTCAAACCAGAATTTTGAGAGCTGCGTAAGGACCTTCCCTTTGTTCGGGATAAGAGAGGGAAGCACCCAATCAAACGCGGAGATGCGGTCCGAGGCAACGATCAGGAGATTTTCTTCCACTTCATACACATCCCTCACCTTGCCTTGTTTAAAGAGAGGAAAATCTGGGATAGTGATTTCAGAATAAGTTTTTTCCATTAGTTTTTCCTGATAAGGTAAATTTAAAGCTTCTGTAAAGTAAATTAAGTATAAAAAAAAATGGATTTAAAAAGCAACTAAAATGATGAGCCGATGAAGCTCATCATCCGGCCCGAGACTTTCTTATCGCGCCGATAAGAGTTCAGGTCGTCTTCACAATGCGTACAGAGATCCACATCAGATATATTCGATTCATCCACACCTGCGTCAATCAACTGGATCCTATTGGCTTTCTTGAGACCAAGAAAATATTTTCCTCCCTTGGAAGGATGAGGCTGAAACGGTTCTAAGGTGAGTCCATTTCTTTCAAATTCCTGCCGAACATCGGAATCAACTTCATAGCAATTCCGTCCGATACAGGGTCCCATCGCGGCAAGTAGTGCATCGACGTCACATCCGAAGTTGTCCTTCATGCTCTTGACAACCTTCTGGATCAGCCCTTGGCTGGTGCTTCTCCAGCCGCAATGAACGGCGGCAACAGCCTTTCGCTCCTTGTCCACCATAAGCACGGGAAGACAATCGGCTGTTCTTATTATGAGCAAAACACCCTTCTGCTTTGTTAACATGGCATCCCCGGTCAACTTTCCAGAGGGAATATCATCGATAACATGGATTATGTCGGAATGGATCTGGTGTAAAAAAAGAAGTTTGAATTCCTTCAGTTGATTGAGTCTTTTAAAATCTTCTTTTTTCCAATGCCGGGTCCCGAAACCATGGACCAGGAAGGGGATGTTTTTCCAACTCGGGATTTTGAATAGCTCGGGGAACCGCTCGCTCATGTTACTCTTTTATATCCTCTGACTCAAAAAAAAACAAGTTTTCTATCATCTCGACCCATTTTTAGCCATCAAACACAGAGCAGCTCACCTGGTATTGGGAGCGATTCCAAATCCGTGATTGAATAAGAGAGACGGCCATATGTTATAATCCTTTTAGAAATGACTTCAAAAAGCTTCTCTCCGGCGTACCTTAACACCTATGAAACTGGCCGCTTTCCGGAAATTATGAAAAGAGCCGAACGCATGCTCGAACCTTGTTCTCTTTGCCCGCGCAACTGCGGAGTTGACCGGACCAAGGGCGAAAAAGGCTTCTGTGAAGCCGGCTGGCTTACCCAGGTGAGTTCTTACTCGCCCCACTTTGGGGAAGAAAAGCCCCTTGTAGGGCGTCACGGATCAGGAACGATCTTCCTCACCCACTGCAACCTCAGATGCCTTTTCTGCCAGAACTATTCGATCAGTCATCTGGGAGAAGGACGAACAGTCTCCTTCGAAAGGCTGGCTCAGATGATGGTGGAACTTCAACGGCTGGGCTGCCACAACATCAACTTCGTCAGTCCCACCCACTTTGTCCCACAAATTCTGCATGCTCTCCCGATCGCTATAAAAGAGGGATTATCGATCCCCCTTGTTTACAATACCGGGGGATACGATTCTATCGAGACTCTACGACTTTTGGATGGGATCTTCGACATCTACATGCCGGACTTCAAATACTTCCAAGGTGATGTGGCCCGGCGGTATTCGCAGGCACCTGATTATCCGAAAGCAGCGAGATCTGCACTCAAAGAGATGTACCGACAGGTGGGGGATCTTCAGATGGATGACCAAGGAATCGCTCTTCGCGGCCTCCTGGTCCGCCACCTGGTCCTTCCGGAGGGACTAGCCGGAACCAAACAGGTGATGCATTTTCTCGCCACTGAGATCTCATCGAACACCTATGTAAATATCATGGACCAATACTATCCCTGCGGCGATATCCCCTCGAATTCCCCCTTACAGAGGAGAATCACATCTGAAGAATTCAACCAGGCTTTAGAATGGGCAAAAGAGGAAGGAATTACCCGGCTGGATAAGAGGGAGAAGCTGCGGCTGATCTGGTTTTGATTCCCCCTCTCTTTCGGCCCCGCCAGCACGGACAAATTATCAAAAGTCTCCACGAGTTTCGATATGCCAGGGTATAAAAGAATTTCCAGAAAAAAAACCGGACTATTCAGGAGACGTCAGCGCTGCGAGAACGAAATTGCGGTAGTGCCCGAGAACATCCTGGATTATATCTTCTTTTTTTAACTTCAAAACACCTTTTGGGCTCACAGATTCCATGAATGCCACCTCTTCTTTGTCCAAAAGACTTTTCGAGTTCTTCCTCCCCCTGATCTGCAACTTCAACTTCAACTCTACAGAATTTTTCGGAAGGATGATGGTATATTGAAAGTTATCGATCCGCAATCCCGGAAAATTCGTCTGAAAAGTAATGGATTTCCCTTTAACTCTTTGGGACCTCGCCTTTATCTTGAATTCTTTGAGCGCCTCAGCCAAGCTTTCGAATGCGGGCTCAGCAATGAACTCACAAAACTGGTCAAAGTCTTCGAGTGTTTCTTTTTTGCTCGTTTCGACGATAGTGAATTCCTCGAAAAAGCTCCTTAAGTCATCTCTCCAATCAGATCCCATATCAGACCTCAGTACAACGAATCGCCAGCTATATTACCACATTTATCGATCGATTTAAATGTTAAGAATTGACAGATTTTAAAGCTCAATCCAGTCCAGTAGAAAATGAATTTATTTGACGGTGAGACCTCTCCTGTTTTGATCCTTTTGGAATATCCGCTCGATGCCGTTCCGAATGTACTCATAGGAGCTCAACACATGGATTTTCATCTCTTGCTCGTCATGGGTCGATTTCTTCAAAAAGATTCCCTTTTCTGGACTGTACAAGCTTTCACTTTTGTTGATGGCATTTTTTGCCTGATGAAGCCAATAATATATTCCTGGAAAATCAGGATGATGTCTCCAGTTGAAGTCTATGGGATACATGATATGTTTCGCTCCCCAATAATCCAAGGCCACAGGATCCTGACTGGCCAAAATCTGATTGGCTCGAAAAGTTCTATGGGCAGGATATCCCTTGAGCGAAGTATGGGATACCCATATAGCGTCCAGGATATTCAACACCGGAGTGCGCACCGAAGAAACCATCTTCCCGCAGGTCTCTCCTAAACCCGCGTAGTGACGATATTTGACCTGGCCATCTGCCATCGAGACCACTCCATAAAAATTCTTGAGGGCCGCCGTAATCTCTGAGCCGCCTTGATCGTGGTGCTTCAACACGGGAAAGTTTATCAATTTGAGATTGGGATCAAAACCTTCTCCGTTCCAGATCCCCTCCCTCAACTCGACCCTGCGGCCACCGGACGAGGTGAAACAGGGATAAGAAACATTCTGATAAATTCTGTATCCGTCAGTGACATGATCGGAACCGCCGATAAAAGTTTTCCGGATGGGGTCGAGAAGATATGCAGAGACCCTTGGATCGTTAAAAACTTGATTCACAAGATACATGAAACTATGGGCCTCATCCTCTGCATTTGCGTGAACCTCGTTATTGCCGTAGGCGCTATGGGTGTCACAAAAGAGACTTCCTCTTCCCTGTCCATTCTCAAAAATCACCACTTCACCGGTGAAGCCCTCTGGATGATCCAATATTCTCTGTATCAACCCCCTCACCAGATCGCTGTTCGTGCAGCCTCTGTACTTCCATTGAGCATTGACTTTTATCAACACCACATCATCAGACCCTATCAGACCCAGGGGATCGCTCAGCAATGTATGCTCTTCAGACCGGTAGAACTTCAATCCCTTCATTCCCATCCTGTGGAGCAGACAGTCCACTCCTACATGATAATTCGGTCCTCTCCATGCAACGAATGGATGAAGCGGTATATCCTTGATCCAAAAGAGATGGTTGGAGATGGATGTCTCGGAATAGAGATTTCGAATCAGAGGGCTCATGGTCGAAAAAAGAAGCCCTTTACCAGTCCACCTCAAAAAGCTTCTCCGACCCATCCTCTTTGTCTTCCTTGGAAAATTCAAACTTTCCTCCCTATCTCATTCAAAGGAACTATAGTAGATATATAGAAACTCTATTTATAGTATCTTTTGTCCATTCAATCAAGAACAAAATACGCCTTGACAGCAGGAAAGGGATATCAGGGATATTGATGTTTCTGCAAAGACAGCTTTATATAAAAGAGAACCCGGGAATTCAATCTTCCTTCTTCACAATTTCTGCAAATTGAGCACCGAATTCCTCCGCCTTTTTGATATCTGCCTCTGTGGGACTGCCCATAAACTCAAATGAATCGACCATATTCCAATTCAGGGGTTCTATAATCTTTTTCATTTCTCTCAAAGCGCCTCCGCTCCAACCGAAGCTGCCAAAATAGCCCGCTATTTTATTCTTAATCCGTTTCCTTACCGCCATGTTCAAAACGTCCGCCATGGGGGGGAAAAGAGCCACTTCATAAGTAGGAGCGCCGACAAGGACTCCTCTCTGAGTCCAGAGAGAAGGGAGGATGTAGCTTACGTGTGTCCGGGCAGCATCGAAGATCTCCACGGGAGTTCCCGTTCGAGAGATTCCCTGGGCCACTGCATTCATCACGACTTCGGTGTTGCCGTACATCGATCCATAAACGAGTGTGATACCAGGCTCGGACTTTCCTGACGCATACTCGGCCCATTTCTTGTACAGGTTGACGATGCGGGAAACATTTTTTCGCCATACCAATCCATGGGAGGGAGCGATCACATCCACAGATGTTTCGGACAATTTCTCAATCGCAGAGAGAACTCTTGTGCTGTAGTTCGCTACAATATTGACATAGTACCGAAGAGCCTCCTTCTGGTAAAAATCAGGACTCGTGCACTCGTCATCGAAAATGGCGCCGCGGATGGCCCCATAGCCGCCGAACGCGTCGCAGGAAAAGAGTATCCGGTTGGAAGGTTCGTATGTCATCATGGTTTCAGGCCAGTGCAGAAATGGAGTCATGAAAAACTGGAGGGTGTGCTTACCTAAAGAGAGGGTATCCCCATCCTTGACAACGTGAACATTTTCCCTTATGGAAAAAAAATCCTCCAGCATTTTTCTTGTTTTTTCCGAACCTATCAGTCTAACATCTGGAGCTATTCTCCTCAGAGTCCGCAGCAGTCCAGAATGATCGGGCTCCATATGATTGACAACGATATAATCGATTTTAGAAATCTCGGTCAGCTCTTCTATCCGGGTAAAATAATCATCTCCTTTGAAAGATTTAATGAGATCTATAACGGCGGTCTTCTCATCATCGATAAGATAGGAATTGTAGGACACTCCTTCCTGGCTGATGGGCCACAATCCTTCGAATAGATCGGTTATTCGGTCATTGACTCCGATCCAATAAACATCCGGCTTAATCTGAACAGCGGACATGTTCGAACCTCCTTTTCAGGTCTGATTACACATTCTATCAGAAATAAAAGGATGATTCTATTTTCCTTGGCTTTCACCCTTGCCAATCATCAATCAGAAAAACAGAATCTTCCCTTTCATCAAATTGACATTTGTGCTAAAAGTAGGGAAATACAGGGATCGAGAAACGAATCGAGGTCGACAGAAATGGGCAATCAGGATATGGATATAAGAGGCCGCTGGGGATCCAAGGCAGTCTTTGTGTTCGCGGCTGCAGGTTCTGCCATCGGATTGGGAAACATATGGCGCTTCCCTTTGATGGTGGGACTCAACGGTGGCGCTATCTTTGTTCTGGTCTATGTTTTGGCCGTAATCATGATCGGATTCACAATCATGCTGGCTGAATTTACGGTTGGCAGGCATGCAGCCAAGAATCCAGTCGGTGCTTATGATGCGATAAGGCCTCGCTCTCTCTGGAAACTGGCTGGATATCTGGGTGTTTTTGGATGTGCCAGCTTCCTTTCCTTTTACGGCGTTGTAGCCGGGTGGGCTTTCGGGTATTTCTACAAAACGCTCGGGGGCACGTTCAAAGGAGAAATAACCTGGCAAGCCTCAGATGCCCTTTTCACCAGTTTCGCTGCCCGGCCCCTCGAGATCATTCTCTGTTTGCTTGTGATTATCGGTTTGACCACTCTCGTTATTTCCAGAGGGGTAAAAGCAGGCATCGAAAGATGGACCAAATTTTTAATGCCTCTGCTCTTTGGGATCATTATCTTGCTGGCCATCCGAGCCGTAAGTTTACCCGGAGCCGGGACTGGTCTCTCTTTCTACCTTAAACCTGACTTCACCAAGCTCAACACCACGGTCATTTTCTTTGCTGTCGGACAAGCTTTTTTTTCCCTGAGCATAGGGATTGGGACCATGATAACCTATGCCAGCTACCTTTCCAAAAAGGACAATCTGGTGTCCTCTGCGGGCTGGGTATGCTTCTTCGATTCGTTGATCGCGCTATTGGCGGGTATCATTGTTTTCCCGACCCTTTTTGCAACGCCTGGTCTCACTCCGGATAAATTCGAACCCAGCACAGGATTGATGTTCCAGGTGTTCCCGATCATCATCTCGAAAATTCCCGGCGGGTATATCTTTGGCATCCTCTTTTTTTTCCTCCTCCTGGTGGCAGCCTTGACTTCAACTATCTCGCTGCTGGAAGTTCCTGTGGCCTATTTCGTCGATGAACAAAACTGGTCAAGGAAAAAGGCTGCTCTATTGGTCGGCCTCTTCTGCTTTCTGCTCGGCCTTCCTTCCGGACTGTCTCACGGAGGAGTGGAGCTATTTACCAAATGGAATTTCATGAAACATATGGACCTTGTCTTCGGCAACATCGTCTTGGCCTTGGGCGGATTGCTCATCAGCCTGTTCGTTGGGTACGTATGGAAAGTCAAAAATGCCCTCAAGGAGATATCCTTTGGAAGCTCAGCCTTCAGACTTAAACCTCTCTGGGCGTTCAACGTAAAATTTTTGGCACCCGCAGCGATCATCCTTATTCTCATATTTGTTCTCACCATCTCTGGATGATACGCACTCCAGAATTCAGCCTGCTGCTCGATGGTCTTCGATATGGTTGACTCTATTCGATTATTTCTTTTACAATCTCGGACTATTGTGATAATAATTACTGGAAAAAAATGAAATCCGTCACCATCACGATTCTAGAGCGGGGAAATGGAAAATCTGGATTTGAACCAACGCGGTAACTGGGGCTCCAAAGTCGCCTTTGTGTTTGCAGCCGCAGGCTCTGCTATCGGGCTGGGAAACATCTGGCGCTTTCCCATGGTTGTGGGCCAGAACGGAGGAGCCCTCTTTGTTTTGATCTACATTCTGGCCGTGGCTTTTATCGGCTTTTCCGTGATGCTGGCAGAGCTCGTCATCGGACGATATTCCCAAAAAAATCCCGCAGGAGCTTTTGAATTCATCAAACCCGGAAGCCTCTGGAAACTCATTGGTTATTTTGGGATCTTGACTGCTGTATGTATTTTCTCCTATTACGCCGTTATTGCGGGATGGTCTGCCGGTTACCTCGTAAAAATGGCCACGGGTTCGTTCAGGGCCGGCATAACGAGCGAACTGTCGGATAAAATATTCACAGAATTCAGTTCGGATCCTCTTCAGGTTATCCTTTACTTCCTGGTTATGATGGGGATCACGACATTTATCGTATCCAAGGGGGTTAAGAGCGGCATTGAAAGATGGACAAAGATCTTGATGCCCATCCTGTTCGGCTTGATCGTCTTTCTTGCCGTGAGAGCCCTGACCTTGCCCGGAGCAGGGCAGGGGATCTCTTTTTATCTCAAGCCAGATTTTTCTCAACTGAGTGGAAAACTGGTCCTGTTCGCTATGGGACAGGCCTTCTTCTCCCTGAGCCTTGGAATGGGAATTATGTTGACCTATGGAAGCTATATCTCGAAATCTGACAACCTAGTCACCTCGGCAGGTTGGGTCTGTTTTTTCGACTCCCTCATCGCTTTCCTAGCCGGAATCATCATCTTCCCCACTCTTTTCGCTATCCCGGGAATCGCCCCTACTGCCGGCGTTGGGCTCGTTTTCAAAGTCCTGCCCCTGATCTTCTCCAAGATTCCGGGGGGCATCCTGTTCGGCACTCTGTTCTTTTGCCTGTTCTCGATCGCAGCCCTGACCTCAACCATCTCACTTCTGGAAGTTCCTGTCGCCTATTTCGTGGATGAGCGGAAATGGTCAAGAAAAAAATCCGCATACCTGATGGGCCTTTTCGTTTTCCTTTTAGGGATTCCATCGGCCCTGTCTGCAGGGGGATTGGCCTTTTTTACCAGAATCAATTTTATGGGGAACATGGACTTTATCTTTCTCTCTCTCTTTTTGCCTATCGGAGCCCTGTTGATCTGCATTTTTGTGGGATACGTTTGGGGAGTGAAAAACGCTGTACGAGAAGTCCTTTCCGGCAATCCACGGTTTAAGCTGCGGTCCCTCTGGTCCTTTTCTGTGAAGTATCTATCGCCGATTGCGATACTCGTCATTCTATATTTCATCAAGACCATCGCTGAATAGAGGAAATCATGAAGAAAAGACTGTTTATTTTCCTTTCCATAATGATCTTCTTGTCTGGGAGCGCATCCCTGAATGCCGCAGATATTAAGGGCAAGGTCACACTTTCTCCCGAAGGAAAACCTTACGCACATGGAAACATGCTGCTCATGCCTGTAGGAGAAGAAAAATACACCAAGGCCGAGATCGACCCGGAAGGGAATTACATTTATGAGGACCTAAGGCCAGGCAGATACATACTGAAGATGGACCTTTACAGCCTGACCCCCTTCGAGACAGAGGTTGTCATCGCCGAGGATACAGAGACGAAAGTCATCGATGTGCTTCTTTCTCTATCCCTTTTGGACAAGGCACTTGTTTTTACCAAAGAAGCGAGCGATTTCATGTGGTTTCCGTTGATGGTGGCTCTTCTGCTGACTATAGGAATCCTGCTGACCATTTTTACACGTTTTATCCAGGTCCGGAGACTTGTCCTTTCGCTGAAAATGGTCTTGCGTGGTGCCATGCATAAAGATAAATCAGAGAAAGAGGAGGGAGATATCTCTCCTTATGCCGCCTTGATGACAGCTCTTGCTGCTACGGTCGGGAACGGAAACCTCGCAGGAGTGGCTACGGCTATCGCCACCGGAGGTCCAGGAGCTCCCCTGTGGATGTGGATTGCTGGATTTTTCGGAATGGCTACCAAATATGCCGAGGGTTTTCTCGGAGTCAGATTTCGGATAAAGAACGAGCGCGGCGAAATGTCGGGCGGGCCGATGTACTATGCCCGTTATGGCATAAAAAACCTGGCCATCGCTAAATTCATGGGGATGTTTTTTGCTATCTGCGGTGCCTTCACATGCCTCTTCGGAACGGGAAACATGGCCCAATCTAACTCCATGGCTTTGATTTTTAACGACCAGTTCAGCGTCCCTTTCTGGTTGACCGGTCTGGTTATCACCACCATGGTAGGAGCGGTCATTCTCGGTGGAATCAAGAGAATAGGAAGTGTCTCCGAGAGGCTGGTTCCAACCATGATCGTCCTTTATTTTTGTGGAGCCATAGTTATCATCCTGGCTAACATCGCCAATCTTCCTGCTGCCTTTTCTGTTATTTTTAAATCTGCCTTTTCAGCAAAGGCGGTTGGGGGCGCCATGGTCGGGACTTCTGTCAAACTGGCTATCAGCATCGGGGTTCGCAGAGGCCTCCTCTCCAATGAATCTGGATTAGGATCTGCAGCCATCGCTCAATCTGCCTCAAAATCCTCGGACCCATCAAGAAACGGATTGATCGCAATGACAGGCACTTTTATCGACACTCTGGTGGTGAACACACTGACAACTTTAACCATAGTCATCACCGGAATGTATCTTAAGACGGCCGCTTTCGGATCCCCGGAAAATTTAACATCCACCGAACTTACAGCAGCAGCTTTCGATTCGGTCATTCCCTTCGGAGGATATATCATTGCACTGAGTTCCTTCCTTTTCGGCTATTCAACGCTTCTAGGCTGGTGCTACTATGGGGAGAAGTGTCTGGAGTACATCTTTGGTGTCAGGATTGTGTATCCCTTCAGAATCGCTTTCATCTTTTTGCTTTTTATCGGGTCGATCATCCAAGGTGTCCATTTGAATATTGTCTGGTACATAGGAGATATGGCCAATGCATTGATGGCCTTTCCGAATCTGGTTTCCTTGATTATCCTGGCAGGGTTAGTAGGAAAGGTGACCACCAAATATTTTTACAGAAAAGGCAAACAACACAGTTTTCTCGATGCCAAAAAGTAAAGGGCTGCTGACCATAGCTCTCAAATTTGTCTTCAGTTTCTCTATCATTGTTTATCTCCTCCTCAAAGTCGTTCCCGTTCGGGAAGCGCTGGATGCGCTTAAAGACATCCACTTCTTCTGGCTGGCTCTTTCCTTCTCTCTCCACGCCTTGGGGCTTATCATCAGCGCCCACAGGTGGCAGATCCTGATTCATGCTCAGGGGGATGATGTGCCCTTGGGTTTTTTAGCAAAATCCTATCTTGTAGGGAATTTCTTCAACCTCTTCCTGCCTACACGTTTCGGGGGGGATGTGGTCCGCATCTGGGATGGCTCACGATATTCCAAATCTCTGCTTAAATCTTCGGCAATCGTTCTGGTGGAGCGTTTCACCGGAATCATTATTCTACTCGTCTTTGCTTTTACGGCATCTTTGCTCCGCCTCGATATGGCTCGGAGACTGCCGATCATTTGGATTTCGCTTTTAGTGGGACTCCTCGGTTTGTTTGCAGCCTTTCTCTTTTTGACTCCTGCAGCCAGAATTCTTCTTTTGAAAATGCCGGATAAAGGAGTTCTTCTGAAAATCAAGACGAAGGCATTGGAATTCCACAAGATCGTCCTGGTCTATAAAGAAAAGAGAATTCCCTTCTTATGGGCTCTGTTCTGGGCCCTCCTCCTCCAAATCAATGTCATCCTGCATTACTGGCTTGCGGGAAAAGCGTTCAGCTTGGACATACGCCTTCTCGATTATTTCATTTTCATTCCCATTATACTCCTCATCTTGACTATTCCTGTGACAATAAGCGGCTTAGGGCTAAGAGAAGTCATTTTTATCGAGATCTTCAGATCATACGGCATCGCCACCCAAATCGCCTTTTCATTTTCACTGATCGTAGATTTCGTCTTCACTCTGATTATCGGTATCGCCGGCGGTGTGATCTATGTTTTGAGAAAATAGGACCTCGGCATCAATTTTCAGGTAAAGCCCTCCTCCGGGGAAAAATCGCTCAGCGACGGACCTCTCAAACCGATGGTTCCTTCGACCCGTATTGAAAAATACTTGCTCCTGTTTTGACCATCTGGATTTAAAGCCGTATATAGGATAAAATATTTTCCGGATGAGAAAATTCTTGCTCAGGATAATCATTTCCATCCCCTTTCTCGCCTCGTTTCTCATTCTCAGCTCTTTCATTCAGTCTTTTTCTTTGCAGCAAAGCGTGTCAGAGTATGAAAAAAGACTGATCGAAATATCAGAGCAAATCACGGGTATTAGAAAAAAAATCACCGAGGAAGAACGAAAAAAATCTTCTATTTTGTCGCGCCTAAATAGAATCGGACTCAACAAGACGCTGATTAAAAAAGAGCTCTCTCTCTACAGCACACAGATGGAGAAAGCGGATCTGGAACTTTCTTCGATCCAGGAAAAAATTCCAGAACTCAGAGACAAATTGGACAGAGAGAAAGCATCCATCGAAAAAATCCTCGTTACACTGTATAAGTTTGGAAGATTCAGCTATTTTGATTTTTTGTTCCAGGTCAACGACGTCGGAGAGCTTATCTCAGAGAGCAAAAATTTGAGGCTTCTCGCCCAATACGAGGACAACATCATCAAGGACTACATATCCACCCTCGACGAACTCCAGGAGGCCGAAGAAGAACTCGACAAAAAGAAACTGGAAATCTCTCAACTGATCCAGAAGGCAAAAGAAAAAAAGCAAGAGTACTTGAGTCAAGAAAACAAATACAAGGCTCTCATCAGAGAAATCGATAGAAACAAAGAAACCCACTTCAGAACATTAGAGGAACTCAAAGACCGATCCGAGCAGCTCCAGAATTTGATCAAGAAGCTCCAAAGGGAGGAGATTTCGCTCCCTAAGAGTCTTATTCCCCTCTACGAGAAAAAGGGCAAACTTCCATGGCCTCTCTCTTCCAGGAAAATCGTTACTCGTTTTGGAACCAGCCGGCATCCCCGTTTCAATACAGAGACCCAAAATAACGGAGTAGAAATATCTCCCCAGAGAGATGGGGTGGTAAAGGCCATACATGATGGCAGCGTCGCTTATGCTGACTATACTTCAGGTTATGGTTACATGGTTATCATTGACCACGGCTTGTCCTATTTTTCTATATACGGGCACCTCAGTTCAGAATTTATGGTCGAGAAAGGAGACTTCGTGAATGCCGGCCAGCCGATTGGTGTGGTCGGGGATTTCGCTTCTTTAAAAGCGGATACCCTTTATTTTGAAATTCGCTATAAGACAGAACCAGTCAATCCCTTGCAATGGCTTGAGTGAAGATGATAAAATCTATCATTCACGACTGAAAGATGGCTAAGAAAAATTTAAAAATCCTCCTTTTGACTGCATTTGCGGCCACCGTCCTTTTTTTCATCATCCCTAAAAACTTTCTTCCCAACAGTGCTCAAAGCTCCTCCCAGGAAAGGAATCTCTACCTTCTGCGAAATGTCGCAGAATTGATAAGAGATTATTATGTAGAAACTCCCAATCCAACCAAGACGATGAAAGGAGCTTTCAGAGGGCTTATCGGACCTCTTGATCCTCTCTCCTCCTATCTTGATCCACAAAATGCGAACAAATACAAAATTCTTGACTCGACTTTTTTTAAAGAGCCTGGGATCATCGTAATGAAAAAATTCGGGACTTATCCTGTTGTCATAGGAATCAAAGAAAAATCTCCTGCGGAAAAAGCAGGGATAAAAGTCGGCGATGCCCTCAGCGAGATGGACGGTCAGCCCCTGTTGATGCTGAGCATGCTGGAAACCAACCTGTATCTCAAAGACACTGAAGAGAGGCCTGCTAAACTGAAAATTCTCCGTCGAGAGTCCTCCGAAGAGATGACCGTGGAAAGGAAGCTGCTTCAGGACGCTGCCTTCACTTATACATCAGCCAAAGATACGAGCGGAATCCTAAAAATCAACCAATTGTTTCCGCCTTGCACAGAAGAGGTTCAAAAAGAAGTGATAAGCCGACTCAGATCTCGAACCCAACCTCTTATCGTTGACCTCAGAAACTGTCATGAAGGTGAAATCGGAGAAGCCCTCAATTTCACAAACCTGTTTCTTCGAACAGACAAGGCCGGCTATCTCCAGGACAAAGAGGGAAAAAAAGAATTTCTGTCCTGCCTCAAGGAACCTGAGGCTCAGGATCTTCCCTTGATTCTTTGGACAAACGCTGCCACGATTGGCCCTGCAGAAATTGTGGCAGGAGTGCTCAAGGAATTCCATAGAGCGCTGATTATAGGGATGAAAACGCCCGGCCTGGTGGCAAAGAAGGAATTTTTCACTTTGGAGGATGGAAGCGGATTGCTTTTAACCTCGAAAATTTTCTACTTGCCAGAGGGAAAAGAAATGTGGGAAAAGGGGATCGAACCGGACGAAAAAATCTCAGAAAAGGACCAGAGCACCGACTTCTATTTCAGACACACCTTAAGGCACGTTCAAAAAAAATAATCCATGAGAACGAGCAGGCCGCTCAAGGGAATCCAGGATCTGAAATCTCCTCGGATCATATATGTCGCCTTTTGCCTCCTAGCTGTTATTTCGATCATAGGCCTAGATTATTTCAATTGGAAAAAAGGAGAAAAATCCCACCTGGTCTCTCTGTTTGCTGAACCGAAAGCAGAAAAAGTCAAAGAGATTTTTCCCAGTGCGGGCGCTATCGTCCTGGATCATCTTTCCATCCAGGGAATTCCAAATTCTGCTATCAGCCGATTCAAAGACAAAAGCGACCAGGATCATCTCAAAGTTGACCTCACTCTGTCTGAATACAATCTCCTCCAGCCTGGATTGAAACAAGATTTGGAGAATGCCAGGGTTTCGATTTTAAAAACGGAGGAACAAGAGGATGAGGAAAACAAATATTTTCTCTGGGAAGTCCTGGACTCCCAGGGAAAGGGACTCACCATCCTCTTTTCCTGCGAAAAAGCACTCACTGAAACGGCTCAAAGAATCTTCACTCCAGAGCCTAAACCTAAAGTCGCTCTTATCATGGACGATATGGGATACAGCTTGGACTCTATCTACGACATCCTCAGCATCCAGAAGCCCATAACTGTGGCTATCCTTCCCTACAGCCCCCTGAGCGAAGAAACCGCTCGACTTGCCCACCAGAGCGGTTTTGAAATCCTCCTCCATCTCCCCTTAGAATCACTCAATAATGAGGGAGAAAACAGCAACACACCGGGCTTGATTCATTCAGGGATGAGCTTTCAAGAGGTCATCGAGGTGCTAGACAACAATCTCGCTCAGGTCCCCTACATCAACGGCGTCAACAATCATATGGGATCCAAGATCACTCCCGATGATTCCATGATGTATACCATTCTTCAACGGTTAAAGGAAAGAAATCTTTTCTTTATTGACAGCCGAACGACAAGCGATACCGTAGCCTACGAGCTCGCCCGTCGACTCGACATCCCCTCAGCCGAAAGACATGTTTTTCTCGATGTCGAACTCGACGAAGACTCCATAAAAGAAAAGCTTATCGAACTCTTCACCCTGGCCCAGAGAAATGGGACGGCTGTCGGTATATGCCATCCTTTGCCAGAAACTATAAAAGTGCTCAAGGAAAATTTCCATCTTGTCGACGAATACGGGATAGAGCCTGTTTTTATCTCCAAGGTCGTGCGGTAAGAAGCTCTAAAGCAATTGCCGTTCTTCTCCGGAGGGGAGGTTTATGGGTCTATCCGGCGAGTGTAAAACGATCGATCAGATAGAATCCGGCCAAGCACGACAATCCCAGGATTATCAAGATCAAAATTTCGACCGATTTCTTTCCTCGAAGTTTTTCTTTTAAATCTGAAAAAAAAGTGGAAATCTCGAAGGCCTCGAGAGCGAAGGGCAGGAAACCGGTGTAACCCAAAACCGGCATATGGAAAACTCTGCCAAAATCCAAATACGGAAGTGAATACTCCCAGTGAGATCCGGCCCAGAAATTCCACATTTCCCAGAAAATTCCTGCGGCCAGGCCGGCAAAAACCCAAGACCAGATCCGGGTCCAATCGCCTTGCTCAAAGCTTCTCAGAAGGGAATCATTCTTTCTTCTGTAGTTGATGGGATCGAGCAAGAAAAGAAAACATATCCAGGGCAAAGGGAAGAAGACGCGGGGCCACAGCAATACCAAACAAATCGATACCAGCCCGAACAAGATTGATCCTCTGCACAGCAAAGGATTGGGCTGGACCCTGAAGAGAGACAATTTTTTCCCCTTTAAAAACTGCATAAAAAAAAGCGAAAGCTCTCGGAGTGCAGGAATCACGCTTGCAAAGGCCACAAAGTAACCGGCCCATCTTTCTGGTGTGTTAAGAGGCAGACTGTGATAACTCCAGTTTTTCATCCGAAGATTAAAGAATTCAAAAACAATCCAGACAAAAACTGACACATAGGCCATAAGGAAAAAATTACTGAGAGAATCAGATAGGGGAGAGGACCCCCGAATTCTGTAGTTGAGACTGTCAAGGAAAAGAATGAAAGACCACCATGCAAAACAGAAGAACCATGTTTTCATAAATGAACTCTTCAGTATAAGCAGTAGAGTGGAAGCAAGGAAGGCTGTCAGCCCTACGTAAAGATTCGCACGCAGCAGTTTGTCTTTCATTATGATTTGATTAAAATCCTCTCTTCCATTATATTAAAGTAGGTAAGAAGGAGGAATGCAATGAAAAATTGGCAACTTATCCTTGCTATTATCATACTCGGTGTTATCGTCTTTGCTGTGGCTCACTTCACCGGTTTGTTGAAAACTATGTCCCACCAAGAATTGGAAGGCTCATTCGAGATTCTGGATGTCGAGACAAAGTGGGTGGAAAAGACCTATCAACCTTGGCCTCCAAAACTCAAACTTGTTCCAGCGATATCCTTCAAAATCAAGAATGTCTCGGACAAGCCTTTAAAATATCTCTACTTCAACGCTAATTTCAAGGTCCGTGATGAAATTTCAAACCTGGGAGATGGATTCCTGCAGGCCCTCCGGGGAGAACCCCTTATGCCTGGAGAGACCAGCGAGACCATTCTCATTAAAAGCAACTTCGGGTTTGAGGGCACCAACCTCGAGCATTTCAAAAGCAGCGCCTTTTTCAAATCAAAAGTCGTCGATGTCAAACTCTTCGCCAAATCGCAGGGTTCCCAATATATTCCGGTTGGCGAATGGGAAGTCGCTAAAAAAATCGATTTTAAAGAGCCTGAACCCTATGAGAAGGAGGGAGAAAAGCCAAAGAAAGATGATAAAAAGTAGGTCCTCTGTATGGATAGAATCATCCCTTCTCGGATCTTCTTGACCAGGGGAAAAGGGCAGCATAAAGAAAAACTGGCCAGCTTGGAACAAGCGCTGAGAGACGCATCCATCGCTCCCTTTAACCTCGTTAAGATATCAAGCATATTCCCCCCCCATTGCCGGTTGATATCCAGGAGAGAAGGGATAAAGCTCCTGAAGCCCGGCCAGATTCTCTTTCTCGTTATGAGTGAAAACGCCACAAACGAAGCCCACCGTCTTATCTCTGCATCTATCGGTCTGGCTCTCCCGAACGATTCAAGCCAATACGGCTATCTGTCCGAGCACCACAGTTTTGGACAGGGTGAAAAAGAGGCCGGTCAATATGCTGAGGATCTAGCGGCAGACATGCTTGCCACGACTTTAGGGAGAGATTTCGACATGAAGCAAATCTGGAACGAGGAAAAGAGCGTTTATGAAATAACAAAAACCTTACAGGTAAGGACCCAACACATCACCCAAATTGCCAGGGGAAAAAAGGGATTCTGGACCACTGCATTTGCCGCAGCCATCATGATTCCCTGATTCACCTGTATCTCAGAGGATCGGAAATCAAGATCTTTATATAGCTGCGCTTCTTGAGCTCTTCCAAATATTCTCGGACCCTCTTCTGCTGTTCTTGATTGAAAAGCATGTCTTCGATCTTTTCTCTGACTTCCTCAAATGGCTTGAGCCGGCTTTCCTTCTTCGCCTCCAGCTTGATCCGAAACCATCCGTTCGGCATCTGGATCCAGGAAGTCACACCACCTACCTCTAAATTTTCCACAGCCTTTTGGAGTGGATCTGCCAGCTCACCTTCTTTGAACGTTCCTAAGTCCCCCTGAGATTCTTTTTCAGGCCCCTCGGAATACTGCCCGGCCAGTGCAGCCATATCTTCTCCAGCAGCGAGCTTCTCATCTATTTCCTCCATCTTCATCCGCGCCTCGTCTTCACTTTTATCTTCGGATGAAACGAAGATGGCTCTTATTCTATACTCTGTTGGTTCAGTGAATTCATCGGGATGTTGATCGTAGTAATTGATCACATCCGTTTCATCGATCGAGATGTTTCTGCCCACCTCATTGAATACCACGGCTTGCTGAAGCAATCCTCTTTTCTGCTGTTCTTTCCATGCTTCAAAATCGATGCCCTGCTGCGCCATCATGCGTCTCAGTTCCTCATCCGATCCGATGTCGTTTTGAGCTTTGATGTTGTCTATGTACATCCTGAGCTGTTCCTCGATATTCAGATCACTCTTTCTCGCTTCCTGGAGAAGCAGCCGTTCTGTTATCATCCTGTCCAGCAGCTCTTTCCTTTGCGCTGTGTACTGTTTATCAAATTCCTCTCCTTTGAGCTGCGAACGAAGGAAAGTGTAAAGCGCTTCATGCTCTGCTTTGTACTCGGAAAGCGTGATGATTTCATCATTCACAATCGCCACAATGGCCTCAACGATCTCCTGACTATAAAGCACCGCTGCCGTGAGCAGCACAGCAGCCAAAACAACGCACTTATGTGATCGATTCATCTAATGTCCTTTGATACTGAAAATACAAGTTGTTTGGGAAAAAATCCCAATCGAGGGAATTCTTCAAATCCTCGACGTGACGAGAGAGATGATCTTTGATTTCTTTGCTGAGGATCTTCATCCTAATGGAAGAAGATGCTTTTCCCTGTGGAATCAGCTCAGGTTCATGCTTGGCATCCAATCTGAAGATATGATATCCGTAGGAAGATTCCAATACAGGACTCACTTCCCCTTGGTCCAACGAAAAGATGGCCTGTTCCATCTCGGAAGGAAGCTGTCCCATCTCAAAAATTCCCATTTTGCCTCCTCTGGACGCCTCGACACCGATTGATTCTGCCTGAGCGACTTTCTTGAAATCCTCTGCTGTGGTATCTTTCACTCTCTCCAGAATCTCCACAGCTTTTTCTTCATTCGGAAGCAATATCTGGCTCACTTCCACTCTCTCTTGGAGCAAGAACTCCCTTTTGTGTTGAGCGTAGTAATCTTCTATTTCTTTTTCCGTCACTTCGATGTCCTTAACCAGAGAGAACGTGTATTTCTCGACAAGCAGTTGATCCAACAGCAAACTCATCTCTTCCTCGCCCAATGGTTGACTGTTTTCATCATTCATAGACTCATTTTTTTGTTTTGCCAAATATTCTTTCTTCTCTTCCCAAGACAAGGATATTTCTTGCTCTCGCGCAGCTGCCAACAAGATTTTTTCTTCTATAAAATTGTCGAAAACACGACTCAACGAAATATCGGAAAGGCTTTGGTATTCTCCTCCAATAGTCAACTGAAGGTATCTCTCGAAATCCGAATTGGCGTAATACGAATCCTGGACACGGAGGATCGTCACGTTTTTCATCGCCTCCTGAAGCACAGAGTCTTCAGAGCTATCCGTAGGCCCTTCCTTGCTGCAGCCCGCAAGAAGCAAAACGAAAACCGAAGGCAAGATCAATAATCGCCACATCTTTTTTAATTTCAATTCACCTGAATTATATTACATACCCGATAACTGCTTCAAGACGAATATCGTTTCACGCATAATTTCTGACTCATCTCCGGAGGAAAGATTTATGTACATCACACCCTGAGGGGTGATGAAGCCAGAAAATTTCTCTAGAACTGCGGGCATACGTTTGAGATTGGCTGTTGAAGCCGGGAAAAATTTGAACACGATCTTCTTCCCGAAGCGATCAATGGACTTGATCTTGATCCTCTGTGCGAAGAACTTTATAACGCCATAGCAGAGAAGATTTTTAACGCTTGGAGGAAAAGGTCCGTATCTGTCCTCAACCTCTCTCTGGATCTTATCGATATCCTCCAGTTTTTCGACAGATGAGACGCGTTTGTAAAGGTTCAGCCTCAAGTTTGGCTGAGGAAGATAGTCATCGGGAATGCGGATATTCACCCTCAAATTGATCTCGCTCTTTACCTCCTCCTCGGATTCCCCTTTGAGTCTCTTGACTGTCTGTCCCAAAAGGTGCATATAATAATCAAAGCCCACTGCTTCCATATATCCGTGCTGCCGCGAACCCAGGAAATTCCCGGCTCCTCTGATTTCCAAATCTTTGGCAGCCAGACGGAATCCAGATCCCAACTCTGAAAATTCCTGTAGTGCCTTCAATCGTTCCTTGGATAAAGGAGTGAGTTCGGCAAAGGGAGGAACAAGTAAATATGCCACTGCCTGGCGAGAGGACCGCCCAACCCTTCCGCGCAACTGATAGAGCTGCGCGAGACCGAAACGGTCTGCACGATTCACGATCAAAGTATTGACAAGCGGGATATCGATGCCGTTTTCGATAATGGTGGTGGTAACCAATACATTGTATTTTCGGTCGATAAAATCAATCATCCTTCGCTCCAGCGTGATTCCTGGCATTCTCCCATGAATGACAGCAATCTTGGCCTCTTTCACCCATTGCTTGATCATCTGTGCTACGGCATCGATATCTTCGATACGGTTATGGACGAAATAGACCTGCCCCCCCCGGGCCAGCTCTTTTTTTATGGCAGAGGCGATGAGCTTCTGGCTGAAAGGAGTGACCACCGTATGGATAGCCAGCCTGTCCTTGGGGGGCGTCTCTATGATGCTGATATCTCTGAGTCCGGAAAGTGCCAGGTTCAACGTCCTGGGGATAGGCGTGGCTGTCATAGTGAAGACATCGATACTGGTTTTCATTTTTTTGATTTTTTCCTTATGCGCCACTCCGAATCTTTGTTCCTCGTCTATAATCAAAAGCCCCAAATCTTTGAATGAGACATCTTTCGATAAAAGCCTATGCGTGCCTATTACGATGTCGACCAGCCCCTTTTTTATATCATCTGTAATTCGTTTTTGTTTCGCCCGGGAATGGAATCTTGTCAGGCTTTCCACCCTGACAGGGAAGAGCAGCATTCGGTTTTGAAAGGTGTTCATATGTTGTGCGGCAAGAACGGTTGTGGGACAGAGAACAGCTACCTGTTTTCCGTCCATTACTGCTTTAAAGGAGGCCCTTATGGCAACTTCCGTTTTTCCGTACCCCACATCTCCGCAAAGGAGGCGGTCCATCGGGGATTCTGACTCCATGTCTCTATAGACATCTTTGATGGCCTGAAGTTGATCCTCGGTTTCTTCATATTCGAAGGTCTGCTCGAAATCTGTCTCCCAGGTTCCGCCAGGCATAAAGGAGTGTCCACGAACCGCCTCCCTCCGAGCATAGAGTTGAAGAAGTTCCCTGGCAAAACTTTCTATAGCCTTCGTGGTGCGGTCTTTTGTTCTCTTCCAAGCTGCGGTGCCCAATTTATTCAATGAAGGCGCTTGATTCCCCACATGGGTGTATTTCTGGATAAGATTCAAGTCTTCTGTCGGAACGAACAGCTTATCTTCATCTTGGTAGCGGATCTCAATGAACTCCTGCGCTTTCCCATTGATCTTCATTTTTTCCAGGCCGTTGAACACACCGATCCCATAGTCTGTGTGCACGATATAATCGCCGCTTTTTAAATCTCTGAAGTCAGATACAAAAGGCCGAACCCTGGCTCTGCTGATCAAAACCCTCTCTTCAGTGAAGACCTCTTTTTCGGAAAAATATGTGATTCTCTCCAAGGGAAAACGAAAGCCACAGCCTAAATCGCCGAGAAGCAGCACCAGAGAACCGTCCTCAGGTACCATAAATGGACTGGAAGACTTGACATGTCGAATTTGATGTTGTTTGAGAAGAGCTGACAATTTTTGGCACATTCCTTCGTTCCTGATATAAATGAAGCACCGCTCTCTCTCATCTTGAATTTTTTTGACATAATCCAGAAAAAAGGGAATCTTATTGGCAAAGCGGGGAACGGATTGGAAAGAAAAGTGATATCCGTGATTTCTTTCCGTACCGAGCTCCAAGAGACGTAATGCTTCCCTCTGGATCTTTTTCACTAATCTGGATGGGTAGACCTCATCGGGAGGAAGAACACCCTTCTTCTCCTCGCGAACCTCGTTGAATTGTTCTTTCCATTCATCCTCTATCTGTTTCCACTCTTGGATTGTTTCTTCAAAATCCTCGACGATGATTAAGGCGTCCCTGTAATATTGGTCAAATGAGACAAATCGATCAGACGGGAGAAGACCTTGGGAAAAAGACAAAAAATCTCCGGGAAATTCTTTCAACGAAGGGATGAGCAGGCGATCGATTTTTCTGATGGACCGTTGATCCGAGGATTGGAATTCGCGCAGAGAAACGACCTCATCTCCACTGAATTCGAGCCTGAAGGGATCCATCTCCCAAGGAGAAAAGACATCTACGATCCCGCCCCGGTAGGCGAACTCTCCATGAGAATTCACCAGGTCCTCCCTGGTATATCCGAACTCAGCCAATTTTTGCACAAGCTTATCGCGGCCCATGCGAGTGCCAGGCTCCAATTCGATGAAAAACCGGGGCAGGTTTCCGGGACTAGGGAGAGGCAGCAGGAGACCGAGGAGGTTGGTGAGAAGAAGAGAGGGAGGTCCCTTGAGAAGTTCATAAAAGAAACGCATCCGCGAAGAAACGGTTTCCAGGGATGGAGAGATCTCCTGATAGGGAGATTCGAAAAGAGGAGGAAGAAGAACTGATCTCTTGTGGCTTCCCAGTTGGGAAAGAAAGAATCGGCAGTCTTCTTTCAAACGGGAAAGCGAAGAAGAGGCGGGACGGATCAAAATTATAGGCTTCTCCAATTCCTGTGCCAAGATGGAAACAAAATAGGGTTGGGCCGCAGGGATGAGGCCAGATACACGCAGACCTTTTTTCCCATCTCTCAAGGCATCGAGAAGTCTTTTGAATTCTTCTGTGTGTTTGAGAAAATCCATACTCATGAGATTATTATTATACAGAATGTAACAGCCTGTTGTCGTGACTTGTCCTATCCATAGGTCATCACGATTGAGCAAATGCTCGCTTTCTCTCCTTCTCTTTTGGCCGACGGGTCGTGTATAATAAAAGAAAGTCAATATTTCTAGTCATATGAAGAAAACAAGAAAAGATGCTCCATTCGAACTGCGGTTTTATGAAGGCTATAAGGGAAGGGAGATCCCAAGATCAGTCGTTTTCGGAAACAAGGAATTCATCATCGAAAAAATTCTGGAAAGGAAAAGGATCCACGATCAAAAAACGGGGAAAACCATCGAAGTGTTCATCTGTGAAATGGGAGGGCAAGAAGTCAGGATCGCTCTTCAGGAATCAGGTCTGTTTGAAATAGACTACCTCTGACACTTCATTTTTGGCCCTCTTACATTCTCCACCAATATGAAAATTTCAGGAACACACTGTAGCCGGTTTGAGTATACCCCGAATCCTGGTTCGAGAAATCGTTATCAATGCCCAGGAAGAATACGGTCCCTGGTTTCAAGATGTAGCTGACAAGGAAGCTGCCGTATATCTCCTTGTCAAAATGGTTATAATCCACTATGGTCCTCAAAGAAAGGGCTCTGGATAACTGATAGGTTGTCCGCTGCCTGATCACGTTGAAATCAAAAACCTGTTCGCCGCCCCATTTCTCCCAAAAGGTCTGTTTAGTGAATTCCAGCCCAACTCTCAATCGTTTATTCGGCTTGAACTGAACATAGACTCCATAGGTATTGCTCCATCCTTTAAAAGGATCATCAGGATCATAAAAAATGCTGTTGCCCGTTTGGAAATAGAATCCGAACGGCATCCAACTGATGAGGTTGTTTTGTCCCTCGATACTCAGCCAATTTTTCTGAAAATCGATGCCTTCATACCTCTCCATCTCATTCATATAAGTGATAAAGATCTGGTTAAATTCGGTGAACCGGAATTGAAAGTTTGTTCTGATCCACTTATCCTGAACAATGCCCTCGAAATAGGAATCTCTGATTCCCGCGCTGAGACTCAGCCTGAGCTGGTTGAGGTATTGCTTCTGAGGATAGGCATTGAAGAAGGAAAAAACGCCGTAATTCTTGTAGTCTACCCTGTTGACGAATCCAGAGGAGGCTTCAAAATCTGGATGAATGGATTTCCACCACATTCCTGCCCCCACATATTTGGAATAGTACATGAATTCAGCATATAAAGCAGGGACGATCTCTGTTTCCTTATCTGAGAACTTGGTCTTTGAACCCGCAGCCTGGAAGGTGATGAAGTATCTGTTGTTGAAATTGAGCTGACCGTCCACGCCTATGACCCTGTTGTAAGAACCGTCTATCTTTTTGTCAGTCAAACAGAGGCCGATATAGCTTTGCTTGAAGACATCGGTTTTGATGCGGAAGATGTTGAATAATGCGCTGTCTTGCTGGAGTCCTTCACCCTCGCTCACACCCCAGAGATTTTCAGTGGGATTGACATCATAGGCAGACAGCAGGCCGTAAGTAAAACGGCCCACTTTGCCGGAGAGTTTGGCTCCTCCAGCGGGATCTATAATCCTTCTGGTATAGACGATGTCCAGTCCATCATCAGGAAATTGGAAAATTTCCATCCCTTCCAGGAAAAAGGGGCGTTTCTCGTCGTAATAAAGGGCAAACCTCTGGTTAATGTCGATTTTTGGAGCGTCGGCTTCGATATGGCTGAAGTCGGGATTAAGGGTTAGATCCATTGTCAGGTCAGAACTTATTCCCCATTTGAAATTCAATCCCGGTTGAGGATCGATTTGTGCGTTTTTGGTTTTGAGGGAAGTAAAGATGGGCATCAGCTCGAAATTCTTGCCTTTCTCTACATCTCCCCTGATAACCACGTTCTGACCTTGGCTGATCAAACCTGGGACCTCCCTGGATAAACCCGGCCAGGTGATGATCTCTCCAGTGCGGGCGATATTTCGTCCTAAAAAAAGGTTCCAGACTTTGATCTCCTCGTCCGGAAACCGGATGCTCTTGAATGGAATGGCCATTTCGACCGTATAGCCTAATTCGTCGATATGGCCATCTGAGTCGAAAACGGTATCCCAGCTCTCATCCATGAAATCATTTCCCCCCTCCTCCATGCGGATGCAATCGAGCTGAACACCCAACGGATTGATGATAAAGGTAAAGGCCCGGCGTTTTTCGTTGAACGTATCTATAAAAACCGCCACCCAGTCGTCATCTATGATGTTGTCGCGATTTGTGATCGATGCCCTGATTTTTTCCGGTTCGGAATCAGAACATCGGAAGGCTACGTAGATATTTTTTTGGTCAAAACCCAAATAGGCCACTGTCTGCTGAGTAGGGACACCCTTTTCTTTAGGCGTGAACTGAAGAAAGTCGTCGATCTTCAGAGCCTGATTCTCCCACAGAGGATTATCCAGGATTCCGTCGATCTGGGGAGGATCTGTCAATCTCGGTATATTCACAGATTCCTCTGTACTCGATCGGGCCATCAGAGGGTACAAACCGACGGTCAGAAAGAGGAACAAACATATGACAAGTTTCTTTCGCATGATATCCAGCCTCCTTAACAACGAATTTCCAAACCTCTCTGTCCATCCGTACGCCACACTCTAAGAAACGGATATCAGCCCGGAAAGGTTCACGTCATTGAAAAAGGGATTCCTTTTAAGGGATCGCTGAAAGGTCTATCACTAAAAAGTATCCGAGAGCCGCGCTTTGACTTGACATAACTCTACAAATCTTATATATTAAGTATTGTATACCAAATTTTCGCCAGGAGACTTAAATGAAAAAATTTCGGGTTCCCAGAGTAGCTCACTGCTCAGAAGGCTGCACGTGCGCATCCCGAGCATGATGTAAAACTGCTTATCACTCCAATACGCAAGAGACCCAAGCTCTCCCTTATCATCAGAGAAAAGGAGAGCTTTTTTATTTCTTTTTAAAGGATGCGAGAATTCTGAAAAGAATTTGAGAGGAGGACTGCCCTTTGAGGAGGGGTATAAGGACGACCTTCCCTCCTGAGGCCGCGACTTCTTCCCGGCCCACGACCTCTTCCAACCTCCAATCTCCTCCCTTGGCAAGAACATCAGGGAGAAGAAAAGAGATGATCTCCTTCGGAGTTTCTTGAGAAAAGGAAACCAGATAATCGATGAACTGAATGGCCTCAAGGATCTCCAGCCGCTCTTTCAGCGTAAAGACCGGTCTTCTCGGCCCTTTTATTCTTCTCACCGAGGCATCATCATTCACACCGACGATAAGAACATCTCCCAGCCTCTTCGCCTCCCTGAATAAATGCACATGCCCGCTGTGAAGAAGATCGAAGCACCCGTTGGTGAATACAACCTTCCGGCCCCGTTTTTTTAGCGATTGTCTCGTCCTCCCGAGATTTTCAACAGTCTGGATTTTTTCTTTCAAGGCTTGTTATCAATCCATATAACCTAGATCCTTGAGGTAGTTCTTTATTTTCTCCATGTCCACAGCGCTAATCTCGCGGTTGATGGGAAGGGCAGAGAGAGGATGTCTTTTCGTTCCCCAGGGGACTTTATGCCAGGCCCTGTCATGAAGATAATAAAAGGTTATTTTCGCCAGGACTTCGATGACGCCAAACTCCAAGGTCAGCAAAGGCCTCTTAGTCAGCACATAAACGATGGTCATGCTGGTTAATGTCGCTATGACCCTCCAGCTTATGGCCTTCAACACGGTCCTTGTATGAGACTCAAGGGGTTCTTTAAATCGTTTCACTGGTTTTCTCCTGGCGGATATTATACCCGGGTTTTCTCGAATTGCAACCGGTCATATCTATGAATCCTTTCCTGACCTTGAACCGGGGGGCTTGATCCGGATGGAGGAGGAAAAAAGCCAGGTCAGATCAGGCCGGGAAATGCCCACATCTTTATACTTGGACGAGACCATGAACGTATACATGCTGCGGTGATAGTCATACGGATAACCGTCCTTCTTATGGGCAGCAACGTCCAGATAATAGGTTCCGTTTATGAGGTTCAGTTTTTCGATCCTGCAGGTGACCTTTCCTCTGCCCTGGATGGATTGAGGTTCAAAATCCTCGGAATGGGTATTGGTGCCGTAACAGCGAATGCCCTGAGAATTGAAGATGCCGATTCCAAAAACGAAATCTGTGATGCGGGCCTTCGCATTCACATCCATCTCGATCATCATCCCTTCATCAGGTGAAAAAACATGCTTTTCTCTTCCCTGAAGACTTGTCATTTTGACATTCGTGATTTCGATTTCTCTCTTTCCCCATCTGTCCTCCCGCCTGTCCTCGCCCTCTTCCTCTTTTTTCTCTTCCTCTTTGACTTTTTGTTCGATTTCTCTCTGGCGGACCTCGAAATCTTCTTCCTGCTTTTCGGCAATATCCTGAAGATAGGCATCGATCGCTCTCTTGGGATCCGCGATCATCTGTATCTTTCCCTCCTTGAGCCAGAGCACCCTGTCGCAGACTTTCTCCACCGTGGTTAAATCATGGCTCACAAAGAGGATGGTTTTTTTCCGCCGGCGGAAATCGTCGATCCGATCCAGACATTTGGGGACGAAAGAGGCATCCCCCACAGCGAGCACTTCATCGACCAAAAGAATATCGGGATTGACATTTATAGCGATGGAGAATCCCAACCTCATGTACATTCCCGAAGAATAGGTTTTGACAGGCGCATCGATGAATTCTTCGAGCTGGGCGAACCGGACGATTTCATCAAATTTCTGGTCGATCTCTTTTTTGGAAAGGCCCAGCATGATCCCGTTGATATAGACATTTTCGCGTCCAGAAATCTCGGGATGGAATCCTGCCCCCAGTTCGATCAAGGCCGAGACTTTTCCTCTGACACTGACCTTTCCAGAGGTGGGCTTGGCGATGCCGGTAACCACTTTTAGAAGGGTGCTCTTTCCTGATCCGTTCTCGCCGATGACGCCGAAGGTCGTTCCTTTCTCTACTTGAAAGCTGATCCTGTCAAGCGCCGTGACCAACTCTTCGGGCTGCATCGCCTTGAACAGGTCCCCTTTCAACAGCGCACTCTTGAAGGTTTTGAAGCGGTGGCGGGCAGAATATTTCTGGTAAATCCGGGTGACATTGTCCACATCAATCGCGACCACTCACACCTCCTCCGGGAATGAATCACGAAGCCGGTCAAAGATGTAGTAACCGAGGAAGAACAAAAAAAGTGCAAAGAAAAATGTCACCCCAAGCCGCTTCCAGCGGATCATCTCGCCGAAAAACACACAATTCTGGTATCCCTGCATAATATGGGTTACCGGATTGAGATCGAGAAGTATTTGAAGCCACGGGTTCTCCCTTATGGTGATGAATGTCATCGGATAGATGATGGGAGAGGCGAAAAACCAAAAAGTCAGCAGGTTGGCCAGGATGTCCTTGATATCCCGGAAATGCACGGTGAGAGACGAGACCAGAAGAGTAAACCCGAGAGAAAACACAAACTGCACAAGGATCACCAGGGGTAAAAAGAATACATAGACGGTAAACTTTTTAAGCATGATCAATGCGAAGAGAAACAGGATAGGAAGTCCGAATACAAAATGGACGAAATTGGAGATCACCACCACGATGGGAAGAATCTCTACAGGAAAAAGGATCTTCTTGATCAGATTGCCTTGAGCCATCAGCACATTGGCAGACTCGAGCGCCGAAGAGGAAAACCAGGTCCAGGGCAGAACACCGCAGAAGAGAAAGAGGGCATAAATGAGAGGATTTCCCTCAAAAGCAGGATCCCGAGGCTGGATGATGAAGCCGAAGACCAAAGTATAGACGATCATCAAAAGAAGCGGATTGACAAATGACCAGAGGAATCCCAGCACGGTTCCTCTGTAGCGAGCCTTGAGCTCGCGGCTGACCAGGTTCTGGATGAGGACTCTGTATTTGTATAAGCCCTTTAAATTATCAAGAAGACGCAGCATGACTTCTCCCGGCAAATATGTCCCGAACTTCAGGGGTATAATTCCTCTGGGCATCGAAAAGAACCAGCGGTTTCAAGACCTTTTTTTCACCTCCCAAAAAGCCGCACTCTGTCAGAAAAAAATTCGGTTGGCCTCCCTTACGGGGATACACGAAACGTACGGTCTTTATATTCATTCTGTTTTTTTTTACGGCTCGCTCAAATTCCTGCTTTCTTCTCGCCGTAAATATGAAATACGCTCTTCCCTTCTTCTTCAATAACTCTTCTGTTTTCTGCATTATACCAAAAATATCGCATTTTAATTCGTGTTTGGCAATAGATTTTTCCGGAGATAAGCTCAGATGTCCTGCCTGCGCTTTTATATACGGTGGGTTGGAAAAGATGACATCGAACTTATAGCCAGGGCGAAAATCGAGCAAGTCGGTATGGACAATATTGATTCGAGTCTCCAGTTTATTCAGGCGCACATTCCTTAGCGCTAAATCTGCAAGGGACTCTTGAATCTCTACGGCTGTTATGTGTGAAAAAGGTTTTATGCTCAAGAGAAGGGAGACGATCCCGCATCCTGTTCCTAGTTCCAGACATCTGTCCATGCTTTCTGCTTGGATAAAATCAGCCAGCAGCGGGGCGTCGACAGAAAACCGGTATCCCTTTCGTTTTTGAATCACAAGAATACGGCCGTGGAAAAAAGCATCCAGGGTTTCGCCCTCATGCTTTGGAGGATAGGTCGGTTTCATTTTTGCCCTGTTTGACAAACACCAGCGCACGGTCTGGAAGGATCTCAGCATAACCCCCCTGAACAGAAATCTCTTTTTCTATGTTGGAACTTTTGTAGGTCACCTGGCCCTGCCCTAGAGCGACAAACAAAGGTCTGTGCCCCGGATATATGCCCAGTATCCCGTCCAGGCTGGGAAGAAAAACCTCCTGGACATCCTCTTCAACAAGGAGATTCGATGGGCTTATTATCCTGAGGTTGAGGGATGTCGGTATATCTGGGCTCATGCTGCACTGAGCCTCTCAGCTGCGGCCACCACCTCATCTATTCCGCCCACCATATAGAAAGCCTGTTCCGGCTTATCGTCATGCTTTCCTTCCACGATTTCCTTAAAACCCTTAACCGTTTCCTCGATAGGAACATATTTCCCTTCTCTCCCCGTAAACTCTTCAGCCACATGGAAAGGCTGGGAAAGGAATCTCTGGATTTTTCGGGCCCTGTTGACAACGATTTTATCCTCTTCGGAGAGCTCTTCCATTCCCAGGATGGTGATGATGTCTTGAAGGTCTTTGTGACGCTGAAGTATTTCCTTGACCTGACGAGCCACTTGATAGTGATCTTCGCCGATGACCCTGGCGTCCAGGATGCGAGAATAAGAACTCAGAGGATCCACTGCCGGATAGATGCCTATCTCGGTGAGCGCCCGGGAGAGGTTGGTGGTAGCATCCAGATGGGAGAATGTGGTTGCGGGCGCTGGATCGGTGAAGTCATCTGCCGGCACATATATCGCTTGGACGGAGGTGATGGATCCTTTATTGGTAGAAGTGATCCTCTCTTCCAATTCCCCCAGTTCTGTTGCCAGATTGGGCTGATAGCCCACCGCAGAGGGCATCCGGCCTAAGAGAGCCGAAACTTCAGAACCGGCTTGCACAAAGCGGAAAATATTGTCGATAAAAAGAAGGATGTCCTGGTTCATCTCATCTCGAAAATATTCGGCCACGGATAAGGCGGTGAGCCCCACTCTCAGCCTCGCTCCAGGAGGCTCGGTCATCTGCCCGTAGATCAGAGCCGTCTTTTCGATTACTCCGGATTCCTTCATCTCCAGCCAAAGGTCATTGCCCTCTCTTGTCCGCTCGCCGACTCCGGCAAACACAGAGTATCCTCCGTGCTTCTGAGCAACATTGTGGATCAGCTCCATGATGATGACGGTCTTCCCCACACCGGCCCCGCCAAACAATCCAATTTTACCTCCCTTAAGAAAAGGCTGGATGAGGTCGATGACTTTGATCCCTGTTTCAAACATCTCCAGCTGGGTGCTTTGATCTTCGAGAGGCGGGGGAGGCCGATGGATGGGGTACCTTTTTTTGGCATCGATCGGACCGAGATAGTCAACGGGCTCGCCGATCACGTTGAGCATCCTTCCCAGTGTCTCCTCTCCTACCGGGACCTGAATAGGACCGCCCAGATCAATGACTTTCATGCCCCGAGCAAGCCCATCCGTGGGGTGCATGGATACACACCGTACCTTGTCTTCCCCAAGATGCTGCTCTGCCTCCACGATAATGTCCACAGGAGCTGGCGTATCGAATCCCTCGCTGGTGATTCGCAATGCGTTGTATATTTCTGGGAGTTCCATCCCTTTAAATTCGACATCCACAACGGGCCCGATAACCTGCACAACCTGCCCGACTCTCTCTGAAGTTTCTTTCTTTCTTTTGGATTCCTTCTTTTCTTTTGCCATTTCCGGCTCCAAGAATTTTATTTTTTCGCCAGGGCTTCAACGGCGGTCATGATTTCCAAAAGCTCCTTGGTGATGGATGCCTGTCTTATCTTATTCAATTCGAGGGTCAAATCTTCGATCAAATCTTCAGCGTTCTTTGTCGCGCTCTCCATGGCCATCATCCGAGCTGCGTGCTCTGCAGCTGCAGACTCCGAAAAGAAATGACTTATCTGTGCTTCGACATACTTTGGAATGAGCACATCCATCAGGGAAGCACGGACAGGTTCCCAGTCCGGCGGAAGTCCAAGATGGGCTTCTTCAGATTCGAGTGCTCGAACATGCTTTGCCGTTTTTTTATGAATTTCTACAGGCAGAAGTTTGATCAGAGTGATATGGGGAGCGAGAATGGACCTGAACTCATTGTAAAACACATAAACGGCATCGGTCTTGGAGTATGTGTATTCCTGCATCAAAAAGAAGGAGAGTTCCCTGAGGTCTTCCGTCCCGAGTTTCTGGATTCGATCGACATAGGTTCTCTCTATAGAATAAGACTGTCTTCTGAAAAAAGTGACGGCTTTCTTACCCGCCAGCACGAGCTTCAGATCACAGGTCTGGGATTTTTCTTTACAGAAGTTCAGAGCGTTCGTTAAAAGGCTGGAATTGAATGCTCCGCAGAGGCCTTTATCCGAGGAGAGAATCACGACGATCGCCTTACGTTCATCTCGTTTGACAAGGAGGGGATGCCGGTCCATAGCATCCCACAACAGAGCTCTATGGATCAGAGAGGGGAAGGTGTGCCAGTAAGGCCTCGCCTGGAGCACTTCCCGCTGGATCTTTTTAAACTTTGCCGTAGAGACGGTTTTCATGGCTTGTGTAATCTGTTGGGTATTCCGGACACTTTTGATCCTCCGTCTCAAGTCGATAAGGGCTGGCATTTTATATGCTTTCTCCTTCTCTCTCCTGTTTAAATCTCTTGCCAAATGCCCCGATCGCTTGACTTATCTCTTCATCCAGTTCTTTGCTGATCTCTTTTTTCTCTGCGATTTGCTTCAATACATCGGGGTGCTCATTCTCGAAATAATCATAGAGCGCCTTTTCATACTCTCCCATTTGCCCGGTTTCGAATCCATCCAGAAATCCGCGATTGCCGGCATAGATGATCAATATCTGCTTCTCCACATCGAGCGGCTCGTACTGCGCCTGTTTGAGGACCTCGGTCAGACGCTCTCCGCGTTCGAGCTGGGCCTGGCTGGCTTTATCCAGCTCTGTACCGAACTGGGCAAAAGTGACCAGTTCACGGTATTGTGCCAGGTCCAGTCGGAGCTGTCCTGCGACCTGCTTCATGGCCTTGATCTGGGCATTCCCTCCCACCCGAGATACAGAAATGCCTACATTGATAGCGGGTCGGATTCCTGCGTTGAAGAGCTCCGGCTCGAGATAGATCTGCCCGTCTGTGATGGAAATGACATTGGTGGGTATGTACCCGGAGACATCCCCGGCTTGGGTTTCGATGATCGGCAGGGCAGTCAAGGTACCTCCTCCCCTCTCTTCGTTGAGCTTGGCCGCTCTTTCCAAAAGCCTTGAATGAAGGTAAAAAACATCACCTGGGAAGGCCTCACGTCCTGGGGGGCGGCGCAGCAGGAGTGCGATTTCTCGATAAGCAGCTGCGTGTTTGGACAGGTCATCATAGATCAAAAGGGCATGCTGTTTATTATCACGGAAGTACTCCCCTATGGCGCACCCGCTGTATGGAGCCAGATACTGAAGAGGAGAGGGGTCTGAGGCAGAAGCAGCTACTACGATGGAATAGTCCATGGCCCCGTGATCTTCCAAGACTTTGATGGTATAAGCGATGGTGGAATTTTTCTGCCCGATCGCAACGTAGATGCAGATCACATCTTTTCCCTTCTGGTTGATGATCGTATCGATAGCGATGGCTGTCTTTCCTGTCTGCCTGTCACCGATGATCAATTCTCTCTGTCCTCGGCCGATGGGAATCATGGCATCTATGGCTTTTATTCCGGTCTGCAGGGGTTTCTTCACCGGAACGCGCTCCACCACTCCTGGAGCCAGCCGCTCGACCACCATGTTGATATCCGTCTTGACCGGGCCTTTCCCGTCCAAAGGCATACCCAAAGGATTGACCACCCTGCCGATCAAGTCCGGACCCGAAGGAACCTGCATAATTCTGTGGGTACGCTTGACCAGATCGCCTTCTTTGACCAGATGGCTTTCCCCTAAAAGAACCGATCCCACACTGTCCTCTTCCAGATTGAGGGCCAAGCCGTACACATCGTTAGGAAACTCCAGAAGTTCGTTGTACATAACCCGGTCTAACCCATAGATGCGGGCTATACCGTCTCCGACCGAAGTCACTGTTCCGACTTCTTTGATATCGACATCTGTCTCATATCCCTCGATCTGCCGCTGAATAATTTTGCTGATTTCGTCTGCCTTTATTTCCATTCTGTCACTATCCTTCAGAGATTTTTTGTTTGAGCCGTTCCAGTTCTCCTTGCACGGAAACATCATACACAATATTCTTTTTCCTTATGGAAAGGCCTCCGATCAGAGAGGGCTCAATTTTATAAGAGAGAGAAACATTTTTCTTTTCAAATCTTGTGAGCCTCTCTTCGAGACGTTTCTTCTGTGATTCATTCAAGGGAACCACAGAACTCACCACAAAGGTTGCGATCCCGTGTTCATCGTTCCAGACCTCTGGTGATTGGTCAATAATATCCTTTATCAAGGAGATACGGCTGTTATCTACGAGAAGGAGAAGAAAACGTCGGGCCTTTTCTTCAAGGGACGTCTTAGCCAGGATTTGTGCAGCTATCTCTATTTTCTTCGATGCTGGAAGGAAAGGACTTGTAAGGGCATCCTGGAGATTCTTCTGTTTGGAGAGCAGGTCACGAAACTCACGAATCTGACGGAGAAGAGACTCAAACTCCTTCTCGTCTTTGGCGGAGTTAATGAGTCCTTGTGCGTATCTCTTGATCAGGACTTGATTTCTCATTCAGTTTTTCTAACCTTTCGATCGATCGATCGATCAGAAGGGATTGATCTTCCTCTTTGATTTTACTCTGAATCCTCTGCCGCGCCAGGGATGTCGCCAGTTCGGCTGCATAACGCTTGATCTCACGAATTCCAGCCTGAGTGAGCATCTCGATCTCCCGGCGGGAGAGAAGTTTCAACCGCTCGGCTTCGGCTCTTGCTTCATTCAAAATGCGTTCCTGGACCGTTTTCCCTTCTGTCTCTGCCTCTTCCCTGATTTCTTCCGTCTCCCGGCCGACGTTTCTGAGACGCTTTTCCATCTCCCGGTGTTTTTTCTCGGCCTCCACACGTGTATCATTTGCCTGCTTGAGCGCATGATCCAGGGATCTTGTCCGTCCCTCAAGAAAGCCCCTCAGGGGATTGCGGAGGAGGTAGACCAGCCCTCCAAAAAGCAAAACAAAGTTGATGACCTTGCCTAGAAAATCCACTATTTATCCTTCTTTTGCATCAATGCAAGATTTTCTTTTCGATTCGTTCAGCCAAGTGTGTGCTTTGAGGCTCTAATTCCTTTTTCAAGCTCTCCGTTTTTTCCTGCAGTTCCTCCTTGGCTTTCTCGACTTGAGAACGACACTCCTTAGTAATCTCTTCAAGCATACGCTCTTTCTCTTTCAGGGCCTCCTTCTCCAATTTCTCTCTCGTGGCGCGAGCGGCAGACTTCGCCCTTTTCATATCCTCCTCTATCTTCTGAAGGGCACTTTCGTATTTGTCCAGAGCTTCCTGGCCCGCTCGCTTATTTTGCTCGATCTTCGAGTCTCGCTTCCTCATGATTTTCCGCACAGGATTGTAATACACCTTTGAGAGAACGCCTACCAGGATCCAGACGATTGCGAAAATGACAATCAAGCTCACATCGATTGAAAGCATGGCTGTAATCAGGCGACAAAACGAGGCAAAAATTTAACACGACTCGCATAAAAAAGCAAGACACCTCAGAGATGCATGCACATCTTTACGGATTCTCCCCCAGGAAGGCCCAGGGGGGAGCTTCGTTGACCGCGCTTTTAAGCTGTGATATAAGCACTAATGGAGATCAGGCTAAAAAATGACTCAGAAAAACAGCAAAGTCGTGATTCGAAAAACCCGCCCGGAAAATCTCTTTGAGAATATTTTCGGATGTCTCGAAGAATCAGGCTGTCTGAGAAAAATCAGGTCCTCTGAGGCGATGCTCATAAAACCCAATTTGATAACGGATAATCCAAAGTACATTCGAAGCGGGGCCAATACAAGCATGGACGTGCTGAAGGCGGTGCTGGGCATCATACGGAAGGTCAATCCTGAAGCGCGAATCATCATCGGAGAAAGCGATGTCGGAACTCCTGTCAAGGGGAGAATTCTCTCCAGGACATACCAGCTCATGAATTTTGAGCAGCTGATCAATGAATTTCAGGTGGAAATTGTGAATTTTTCAGAAGGGGAAAAAATCAATATTCCTTTGGAGGCAGGGCTTTACTTCAAAGAGATAACCGTCCCTTACCAAGCCTACAAAGCCGATCTCATCATCAATATTCCCAAAATCAAAACCCATAAATATGCCCGATTGACATGCTCACTCAAAAATATGTTCGGCGTCATTCCAAATCCCCGAAGAGTCATCTATCACAGCCATCTGAGTGAAGCCATTGTAGATATCAACCAGGCATTCGGGCCAAAAATCATCGCCTTGGTGGACGGCATCATTTCGATGGAGGGAAACGGTCCTGTATATGGCACTCCAGTCCAAACAAATGTGATTCTTGCCTCTACAGATCTCGTCGCTCTGGATTGTTTTGTCGCTCGAATGATTGGCTTAAATCCCTCGGATATCGAGTATATCGGGCTCGCCGAAAAAGCAGGACTCGGCAGCACGAGGCACTTTGAAGTCATCGGAGATAGAGATCTCAGTTGGGGCTTCGAAAAAGCCGGGGGCCTGTTTTATACAAAATTTGAAGGATGGCTTATGAGGACTCCCCTTGTTCACGTCCTCATCACCCCCACCTTCCAAAAATATATCTCGAGATGGGTCAACCCCCTTACAAAGCTCTTGAGAGGAGGATCATTCACCTGGTATTTGGGCGATAAAAAAGGACGGAAGTGAATGCCCGGGATATATGGAGTCGTCAACCGTTCGCGTAAGATCATAGCCGCAAAAGACCTGAAAGGCCCCATTAATCACTTCCCTTTCTATTCCCACCACAATTTCAGGAGCGGAAGTTTCTCTGGGGGAATTATCACCCGCAACACTCCAGCTCGAGTCGTGGAACGAAAGACATCCCTTTTCGCATCATACGGAGATATTTATTCTCTGGAAGGACGCGACTTCAACGGAGATTATTCCGCGCTGTATGATAGATATTTAGAATCGGGAATCGGACTTTTCAATGAGATCAACGGCGAATTCTGTTTCGTCATATGGAATGAGAAGACCAAGACATTAACGGTGGTCACTGATCACTTAGGGACGAAGCCTCTTTATTATTACCACGACAAGAAACACACCATCATCGCCCCTGAGATCAAAGCCATAATGAGTGTGATCGACGCATGTCCTATCGACAGGGACGGGGTTCGAGAGTTTTTCACATTTGGTTTCTGTTTGCGCGACCATACTTTTCTGGATAACATCAAATTGGCACTTCCAGGCCATGCTACCGAAATCGAAGCCAGAGTCTCAAAAAAGCCCTACTGGTCTATTCAAAACTTCATCGGTGAGGAGAAGACCACAAAGCCGTTTGATCGATTGGTCAAAGAGCACCAAGAGCTCATGAGCCGTGCTATTGACAGAAGAATTACTCGAGATAAAACATACTGTGTTTCCCTGAGCGGCGGGCTGGATTCAAGAACTATCGTTGCATTTCTCGACAGGCTCGGCCATGAAAATGCCAAAACCACAACCTTTGGTGTAAGCAATTGTCTGGATGAAAAATATGCGAAACAAGTGGCTCGACGACTGAATCTTCCCAATATTTTTCACGAGCTCACTCCTTTCAAAATCCGAGAATCGTTCCAAGAAGTCGTTTCTTTTATGGATGGCTTATTGAGCGTAAAACACATCCATGACTATCCTTTTCTTCCAGAAAGATACCAGGATTGGGACACCCATGTTACGGGTTATTTGGGAGATCCCCTCCACGGACAAAGACTCTTTCCCGCACATCCTCTGGATCCGGATGTATCTAAAGCGAAATCTGACCGAGAGCTCTGCAGGCTCCTTGTCAGGAAACACAGTCAATATGGTTTAAAAGGCTGTAGATTATTGAACGAAGAAGACGGCCAAGAGAGGCTTCTTCAGTCGGTGATGGGTGTGGTGGAGGGAAGCCGGCTATCCCATCCCTTAGAAATTTCTGATTATTTTGATTTTCACGAGAGACAGAGGAGATTCATTGCTCAGATTTTCCAACTGGCAGGCAAAATCTTCGATTACAAGATGCCGTTTACAGACAAACCCCTCGTGGAGTTCTGCCTGCTCCTCCCGGTATCCCTTCGAAAGAAACAGAAACTGGCCCGAGCCTCATTCATCAACGCCTTCCCCGACCTGGCACACATTCCCTGGCAAAAAACCCACACCCACCTCAGGACAAGTGCTTTCCGGGAAAAAATAACCGGTTCGATCTACTACTATCAATATGCGCTCAAGCGCCTCATCGAGGTTTTTTCCAAAGGAAGGAAATCTTTCCGGCCTGCTCACATATACGACCCCTATGATGAATGGTCCAGAAAGGAATTCAAGCCTCTGATCCAAGGGATATTGTTGGATGAGAAAACACTCTCCAGAAAGCTATACAATCCCCAAGAGATAAAAAGCATCGTCTCTCAGCACATGAACGGGAGAAGAAATTTTGAAGAAATCATCTATCTTCTTTTCACATTCGAAATGTGGCACAGACGTTTCATCGATACCAGATAAACCTCTGTCCTTTCTTTTTTTTGTCTTTTACAAGTTCATGAATTCTTCTAAAATAAGATTGTAGCGAGGTCAAACATGAGAACAAGAGCCCTCTTCACCCTCTTCTTTTCCGCTTGCCTTCTCTGCATGTGCGGAGCCGGGAATGACCATAAAAATATGGCGCTTGAAAGCACCGAGTTAAAACCAGAGTTCCCGATCGAGGGCCAAATAGTCTTTCAATCCAATTTTGATGGTGATAACGAAATTTATCTTCTGTCAGGGATGAAAATAACAAAATTGACCGATAACTCCTGGGATGATGAGTATCCCCTCTGGTCGCCGGATGGGGAAAAAATCGCTTTCATGGCAAATCCAGGAGGGAACTACGACATTTTTATCATGAATTCTGATGGCTCAGAAATCATGCCCCTGACTTCTTTTTCTTCCGACGAGAAAACTCTTGCCTGGTTCCCAGATGGAAAGAGCATCGTTTATACCAGAGAAATTAAAAAATTCCTGAGAAAAGAATTGAGCTTATTCCGGATAGACATCCATTCGAAAAAAACGAAAAGGCTCATCCCCGGTTACAATAAGGGACACGCCATACCGCATGTCTCGCCTTCCGAACCCTTGGTAACTTTTACTGCAAAAAGGACATTCGGCTGGGAGGTAGCCGTTTATGACATGAACCGCGGCAAGGTGTCATACCTCGCTGAGGGAGGGAAGAGCTGTCGGGCCCGGTTCTCAAGAGACGGAAAAAAGCTCGTATATGTTTCCAACAAAGAAGATAAAAAAGGCGAAATCTTCATCATGGACCCAGATGGATCCCAAAAAACCAGGTTGACAGAGAGACATGAGACCTACGATTACTTCCCATGCTGGTCTCCTGATGGCCAATACATCGCTTTCAACTCGTCCCATCAAGGAGACCACAATGGCGATTGGAAGCTCCTCATCCTTGAAGTGCAGAGCCGAAAAATCCGGCTTCTGTTTGATTCCCCGGGAAATGATGCTTTCCCCGACTGGCATCGATAGAAATTTCGTAATTCACCTTGAATTTCACCCCTAAGGGTGATTGTCCTTCTTTGAGTTTTCTGTTAGGTTAAGCTAAAATTGACCATGAATCTATGCAGTTCTTCGTATTGTCTCAAAATGTAAGGGAGCCTTTATAGGTGAAATGCCATAAAAGGATGAGAAAAATGAAGCGAATCAATCATTCCCCCGTAATGATTCTTCAAAAAACTCTCCTGTTTATTTTTCTCTTTCTCTGTCTCACCCGATTGCCCGTGTTCAGTGTCATAAACCTGTCAAAAAGTGCGGACGATTCTCTCTGGCCTGCATTGGCGTTGAACGCCAAGGGAGAAATCATGGTGGTTTGGCTGGAGTGGACTGGAGACAACTACTACAGGATTTTCAGCGGCGGCCAGTGGTCGAGCGTGAAAAATTGCGGGATTGCCAATCAAAGAGCCTGGACCAATGAGCTCGCAGTCGACTCCCAGGGAGTGTTCCATCTTTCCTATGCTGACGGCTATGCCAGTTCCACCCGCGACGTCATGTACAGCTATTTTACAGGAAAAAGCTGGTCGAATCCCGAGAAGACTTACCACAGCACATGGAATTCTGCCTGGAACAAGATGGATATCGATTCCAACAACAGGATCTATATCCTCTGGCATCATTGTTATGTGGATAAATTCGCTGACCCTTCATCGGATATAGTCCTCATGTCTAAAAATAAAGGAGGAAGTTGGCCATCGAGCTACGAAAATATCTCGCGCAACAAATCGACTCCTTCCATCTGCCCGGCCATCTCAGTGAAGGACGGAAACGTCTATGCCTGCTGGATGGAAGGAGAAAATCCGAGAAAGCTGTACTTCTGCGAAAAAGTGGGAGGAAAGTGGAAAACGCCTATCTGGCTTAAAGGAATGGCGTGCTACTATGCAGAAATGGATGTCGATGATTCGGGAAACATCCATATCGTTTCCGGTTCGAAGAACGGAAACTTTTATTATATCTCTAGAACCGGTGGAACGTGGAAGCCGGTGCAGGTCCTTTCCAATGGCGATGCTCCCCGTCAGCACGGAGACATCAAATGCAAAGACAACGCAGTTATTGCAGCCTGGGTTCAAGGAAAGGATGGAAAATGGGCGGTGTATGCTTCGGTAAAAATGACCGGAGGGAATTGGACGATTCCGATCAAAGTCGGTGATGCCAATGGAGGAGAATACGGAAACAAACATGTCCAGGTAGCCGTGGACAACAGCAATACCGCACACTTTATCTGGCATGCACCTGGAGTCGGCGGAAACGACGATATCTACTACGAAAAGCTCAATATGGATATCCCTAAAGATGCAACCTTTATAGAGGTCGACAACTCCTATCTCAATTTTCATACCAGCGAGAGCACTTCGAATCCGGCTCCTCAAACATTCAAGGTCAGAGCATCGGGTGCCGGATCGATCAATTACACTCTTTCCAAAGATAAGGGCTGGTTTGATGTCACTCCAACCAGCGGCTCTTCTTCTGGAGAATGGGATACCTTTACCGTGAGTGTGGATGCCTCTGGTTTTAACGATGGTACTTACAGTGGAACCATCACCATTACAGATCCCAGCGCATACAACAGTCCCACCGAAGTCGGTGTATCTTTAACAGTGGGCAAGGTCCCCGAGCCTCCACCCCCCTCTTCCCAGATTGTTGTCGACCAGACCAATCTCGGATTTTCTACAGAAGAAGGGCAAAATCCTCCGGTGCAGTATTTTAATCTGAGAGCCCAAGGAGGAAACTCTGTGGGTTTTTCCATCACAACCAACATGCCCTGGCTCTCTGCATCTCCTGCCAAGGGTACAGCCACTCCAGAGTGGACCCCTGTTGCTGTTTCCATTAACGCCCAAAGCCTTCTTCCTGGCACATTCAAGGGGCGCATCGACATTTTCCCATCAGGCACAGACAAAAAGACCAGTGTATTTGTGACTCTGACCGTAGAGAAGAAAAACAAACCACACATTCAAGTCAACAGATCACATTTATATTTTTGGGGATATGCCCATAACAGCGATCCCCCGTCTCAAACATTCAGGATAAGAAATTCAGGCGCCGGGAAACTCAATTACAAGATAAAGTCCAATAAGAGCTGGATCTCCTTTTCCCAATCCCAAGGAACCTCAACGGGAGAAGAGGATACCATCACAGTCTATGCCGACAGTTCCTCTCTCAACGTGTACATACACAAAGCAACTATCCAGATATCGGCAGCGGAAGCAGGAAACAGTCCTCAGACCATCAGTGTGGATTTCGATGTGGTGATGCCTCCTGAACCCTATCCTCCGGTAAATATCACCCTGAAAAGAATCAACCATGAAGGATTGATTCTTCAAGAATACAAGAGCAAAGTGGAATGGAAGGCCAACCCCAGAAATAACGGCCTGTTCAACATCACAAACTACAGAATCTTCCGCAAAGATAAGAGCAAAGCCGGTTCTTCCTACGTCTATATCGCCCAGGTTGGAGGAAATGTCTTCGCTTTTTATGACAGCGGTTTTCCATCGGTGGAGGAACGAAACAAATACATCTATGCCGTGGCCAGTGTGGACAGCAGCGGGAAAGAAAGCCATAGAGGCGAACTCAGTGGACTGGAGGAAGGGCCGGGATCATTCTCACTGAAGGAAAAAATCCAGGCGGGAAAGAATCATCAGGGAAAGAAACAAATCCGTTAGCCTCGAGAATATAAAGACTCCTCTTTTCTTTGGTATGAGCGGAATCCTGAACGCCAAAGGGGAGAGGATATTTCCAGATTTTCATTGAGAATCCTCCAGTTCTGTTGACAAGCCCATCCTGCTCGGTTAATATGGGATGTCAACTAATCAGGAGGACAAAGAGAATGGATGTAAAGAAAGGTTTGATCATATGCCTTCTGCCGCTTCTTTTTCTTTCTTTGAATGCTTTTGGACTGAAGAATGTGTCGCAGTCGGGTCAATTCTCCTTGCGACCTTCGATCGCCATCAACAAAGATGGTATGATCATGGTCGTCTGGCTCGAGCAGTCGTTGGAGAAAGATTTCGGGACCATCCACTACCGGACAAAGGTCAAAGGCAAATGGTCCTCGGTCAAGAATGCAGGGGTCACCTTCAAAGCTGCCTGGACTCCTATGCTGAGCGTGGATGCAGACGGAAACTTTCATATGGCGTGGTCTGATGGATTCTCAAGCCAGGCCAGAGAAGTCTACCACAGCATGTATCAAACCAGTTCCGGGGCATGGACCGCCCGGGATATGATCTACTGGAGCCCCAACAACTCCTCCTGGCCAAAAATCGAGGTGGAAGGAGACAGGATACAAATATCGTGGTCACACAGACATTCCGGCAGCTGGGAAGGAGGAGACATCGTCACCATATCCAAAAAAATCACCGATGCCAACTGGCCCAACAATTACGAGAGAATCTCCTATACCGCCAACGACATCTGCAACCACAGCGCCTGCGGGGTGTGGAAGGATATCCTTTATTTCAGTTATATGGAAGGATCGGGACATACAGGACCCTGGAATCTCCGCTTCAAACAGGCAAAGAGGGGCTCCAATTGGAAAGAGGTCAACCAATCCACACTCGATCCGAACGGATACTACCCTGAACTCACCGTCGACCACGACGGGAACGCCCATGTTGTCTGGAGCAGCCGAAGAGGGAACTTTTACTACAAGACAAAACAGGGGAGTGCTTGGAAGGGTACAGAGATCATTTCCAGCATGTATGCTCCTCGTCAGATGGGAGACATCCGGTACAGAAACGGTATCCTGGTTTCCACCTTCGTTCAAGAAACCACAGGGGGTCGTGAAGCCTATTACTGTGTGAAAACTCTGCAGGGAAACTGGTCCAAACCCACTTTACTCGCCGATGGAACAGATGCCCGCCATCCCAAGGTCTGGTTAGATGACAACGCCAATGCTCATATCGTTTGGCAGGAAATCAGCGGAGGACACACAGATATTTTTTATGAACAAGTCGCCGTTCCCTCCCCCGATCCTTTTATCCAGGCCAATCCAGAGTCTTTCTCTTTCACAGTAGAAGGAGTTAATCCGGATCCGACCAGTCTTTTTCTAAAAAACATCGGCCAGGATTCCTTGGATTACACGGTCAATGTGGACCAGGATTGGCTGAGTGTTGCACCCACTTCAGGCAAACTGAAAAAAGATGAAGAAGACGAACTCCAGGTGACCATCGATGCCGTGGATCTCGAAGAGGGAACCTACACCGGGGTCATACAGGTCAAAAGTCCGCAGGCTGTCAACAGTCCCCGGGATATCAATGTTACGCTCGAAGTTCTGGCCCCTCCGATCTATCCTCCCTTGAATTTCGCAGGGGAAGTCATGGAAAACAAAGCACTGTTTTACATGGAATACATGCACCGGCTCACCTGGGAACCCAATCCACAAAACAGGGATATCGAATACTACAGAATCTATTACAGAGAGGGAGAGAACTATGTTTTCCTGGATGAGCTGCCTTCATCCACCCTCGAATACACAAGGCGGAATATCAAGGCCGATAAGACCTATACCTATGAACTCTGGGCTGTGGATGACAAGGGCCGCACCGGAGAAGAACCCGCAACCATAACCCTAGGCGGCACAGCCAGCCCGACACGCAGGGACAGCAGCCAGAAAATCGTCCGCTGACCACTCCAGCAAGAGAGCTCATTTTCTCTTTCGCTCTGATAAGGGCTTCATCCTTCTAAACTTGCTTATCCCTGGCCTCCGGTTTGACTTAGCCAAGGATTTTTTCCTGGTCCTAGGCCCGCAGGCCGCATAATCGAATCCCGGGCAAATTGAAATGTCATCATCCCTATGCTATAAATAGCAGAGTGAAACGTTCAAGAGCGATCTTTATCTCCCTCTTCTTAACCCTTGCTGCATTCTTTATTCTGTTCGCTGTAATCCATCACAAAACAAGGCCTGTTTTCTCTCGCGTATCTTTAAACAGCACTCCATGGGATCAGTCAGGTTTCAACTACGACCGGGATGCCGGATTGATCGTATACGGCGAAAAAGATGATAAAGTCGAGATCAGCATCCCCAGTCCTGATTTGTATTATTTCAATCTCAGAGAGGAACAATCCATACAGATCAAACCCAAGATCAAGGGAAGGGCTGGCTTCTACACTTTTCTCTATTTCAACAGTCTGGCTGAGGAAAAGATCCATTGCAGATTATTTCTTCAAGATGGCGATAAAAAAACAGAGATCTCTCATCTCCAGAGAACACGTTTCAGTTCACCCTTCATAAGATCGATCGATCTGGATAAAAAGAACAAGATCATCCTCTCCTTCGAGGGCCGCGGGATCGTCGCTTTTTCAGTTCCCATCATGTACCAAAAAACCGGTCGGGCCGAGAAAAATTATATCTTTCTCATCGGTGCCGACACTTTAAGGGCCGATTATGTCGGGATGAAGGTCAATGGCCGTTCCCTGACTCCCAATATCGATCAGTTCAAGAAAGATTCTGTCGATTTCCAGAATTCCTTCTCGCAAAGTTCCTGGACCCTCCCTGCCTTTATGAGCCTGTTCACTTCCCTCTATGAATACAATCATGGGGTAACGAGAGGAGCTTCGCTCGACTCTGATAAACCGTTTCTGGTGAGAGAACTCGCAAAGAAATTTTTGACGTTCAGCTACAACGGCGGAGCTTTTGTGGATCCCAAGTACGGATTCTCGAATGGATTCGACGGTTATATGACCTTGGAAGCACTTATCCACTCTGGAAGCGGAAAAATTATGTTTTCGAGGGCGGTCGATCTCATCGAAAAAACTGAATTCCCGAATCTCTTCCTCTTTCTCCATACTTACCAGCTGCACAGTCCTTATGCCCCTAAACTCGAATTCCTGTACAAAATAAATAAAGACCCTGAACTGCTCAAATTCACTGGCTTTCACGCCGAGACCAAATATCAACGAGTTCCGGAAGAAAAAGTGAAAGCATTCAGGGAACTTTACCAGGCAGAGATTCTTGAATTTGACCATTACTTCGGCGAGTTTGTCGGCAAGCTGAAGAAAATGGGCTTGTATGACTCTTCCTTGATTCTATTCATGTCCGACCATGGAGAAGAATTTTTCGACCACAAGGGGTGGAGCCACGGCCACAGCCTGTATAATGAACTGATTCGCGTTCCTCTGATCATCAAGTTTCCTCACAACAAATACCGAGGGATGAAGATCCAAGAAAACGTGGGAATCATAGATATCTTTCCAACCCTGCTGGAACTGTATAAGATCAAATTCAACTCCGAACAGGTAGATGGCACGAGTCTTCTTCCGCTGCTTAAAGGGAAAAACTGGAGGAGAAAGTCTCTCTATTCTTCCCTCTCGACCTGCTGGATGGTCGAAGCGATCCCGCCGAAGTTTTCGATATTAGGGAAGGGCTTAAAGTTGATCGTCAATTACCCTTTTAAAGAGGGTGACCTTGAATTTTTCAGAAGAGAGGCAAAGCCTCCTGAGATGGAGAGAAGAGAACTCTTCGACATGCGTGCAGATAAAGGAGAAGCCAACAACATCGTTAGCCAAAAACAGATCCCGGAAGATTTCAGATCGATTATTCCGGAACTGCAGATGACGATCAATAGAGCGATTGCCTCGAGCAAAAGAGGGAAATTGATCTTATCAGAGGAAGAAATCGAGAAACTCAAAGCCCTCGGCTATATCGGACGTTAACCTCAACAAGGCCTTAAGCATGACCGTCTCTGGATGGAGCCGGCAACGGACGATCCTCCCTTTAAGAAAATTTTGACAACCCCGGAACCTCAAACAAGGACTTAAATAGAACTGCTTCCTGGCAGTGGGATGCCTTGCTTAAAAAAGAAGATGAGATCATCTGAAGTGAAGAATCAGAGATTGAACCTGTACACCAGGCTCGCGCCATATTTGATTCCACCCAGGTTCACCTCGATTTCGTTCTCTGTGGTTTTGGCGATGTTGTATTGGATGTTGATTTTAAAATCCAGGTTCTTTACGACGTTGATATAGGTTCCTGCCTGGCCGAGAAATCCCAAGGTAGACCCCCCCACAGATTCTATGATGAAATCCTCCGGATATATTTCTTTATAGACGATGTAATCCACGCCCACTCCTAAAAAAGGAGTGAACCGCCGTGACATCTTCTTTAGGTACCTAACGGCGAAGGAAAAAGTGGTTATTCTCAATTCGAGCTCTTCCTCAGTTATGGAAGTCTGTCCGCTTTTTTGAAAATAGGACACACCCGTCCACACATCAAGAGACTCCAGATCAATAGGGAGAAGAAAAGAATATTCTCCTCCGAAAAAGAGGCCGCCTTCTCCATAAGCATCTTGAAAGGCATCATCCTGAAGGGTCATGTAACCTGCTGTGAGCCCCACCGCCATTTTTGTCACCACATCCCCTAATCCCTTTCTCTCCTCCGGAATCGGAATGATTTTTTTAGGCTCCGGCTTTTCCTCCTCTTCCGGAATTATTTCTTCTTTTTTCTTAACCGGCTCAAGGACTTCTTCTGCTTCCTCTGGGAGTTCTTCTTTGATCTCTTGTTTTTCCAGCATTTGTGTCCAAAAGACGACGACGATGCCGTTTTCTGCGTCCTTTATTTCATAAGAAGGAAAATCTTCCGTAAAATTGAACACAACCCGCCCGACACCCGGTCTGTTCAGGGCGCTTCTTATGCTCGTGATATGCATTTCATTGACGTCTATCAGCGCAGGTGACGTGACCTGTTCGATTCCGAAGAAATCGATTACCAGCCTGTTGGGATTCAGAAGTGAGAAGCTTTCGTATGAAACGTCTCCTTCGATTTCTAACATGATTTCCATCCGCTGATCGGTCTTTTGAAAGCTGATATTGACCAACTCATTGTTCGTTTCTTGACGGGCACCAAGAAAACCGGCGATAAAGAAAAGAATAAAGCAGATAGAGAGCGTTCGTCTGTGGATGCTCATTTCTTCCTCCTTGAGAGTCCTCTTCTTCATAGATACGGTCCGAGATAAGTCTTTTCTTATACAACGAATCCTGACTCTTTGTCAAATAAAATGCAAAATCCTCCTTTTGAAAGATTCACTCAAACAGCTTCTTGGTTAAAATCTTAGATTCGGATATAATTTTGAAAATGAGTCATCTGCTCCAAACGGTCTTTTCATCTGAATTTATCGAGAGATGGACTTTTTTCTTGAAAGAGTTGTACGGCTATTCATTCTATGATGGGTTTGCGGTCGTGCCGTCCTTATTAGGAAGAAAAACGTATTCCTACTTGCCTCTTCTGAATTACACGGACAAAACCCTAGCCCAAACGGAGAGTCTCCTGCGAAAGATGGAAGGCAAGCGTTATCAAATAAGAGTCTTGAATCCTGAACACACAGCTTTTCAGGAGCATGATCCCGTGACCATGAGGATCTACCTGAATAAAAAAGACATCGATGAGCTGCTCCGAACGTCTGTCTCTAAAAGAATGAGGAGATACATCAGGCATTTAGACAGGAGCGAATGGACGATTCACAAGGGCAATTCAGCAAATATCATCGCTGACTTTTATGCGATTTTCTCGGATGTGATGCACAGACACGGCACGCCGGCATTCGGAAAAAAATTATTCGTTACCCTATCCAAAACAGTGAGTCCGACATACTATGTCGTTTATAGTGGAAATCTCCCCATTTCTGCGGCAGTGATAGTGGACGACCACGAGATATCTTGGATCCCGTGGTCGGGAACCCACAGAAAATACATGGAGGTTCGTCCTGGATTGCACATGTACTGGGAAACCATAAAAGACGCATTTTATAAAGGAAAGCTCATTTACGATTTCGGGCGGAGCAGCTTTGGCAGTGGACCCTATATCTTCAAGAAGCGCTGGGGAGCTGTACCCGTTAAGGTTGATATCCTGGAGCAAAAGCCGAGCAACGTCTATAAAAAATACAGGTTTGTCTCCGCAATTTGGAAAAAAGTGCCCTTTCCGGTTACCAGGTGGTTGGGTCCGAAACTGTGCAAACATCTTCCAGACCTATGAAAATGAAAGTGAATTTTGAGGTGTGGCCATGAACAAGGATGAGCACCGACTTGCCCAGGATAAAGAAATAGAGGCAGCGACAGGTAATATCCTGAAAGTTGTCAGAAGAGCCATCGAGCTGTATGGATTTTGGGGCAGCGTTTCCAGATATATTATGATGCTGGATGAATATCACAGATTTGTCAAGAACGCAAAAACCGGCCAGGAAAAGCAGTTCCGCAAGAATTTATTGAAAAGATTCGCCCGGATACACAAGAATATTACCTGCGGGCATTCGCCCTATCAGCTCGTGTTAATGGCCAAGTACATTCTGAGCCTAGAAGTCCCCGGGCCTATAGTGGAGTGTGGCTGTTATAAAGGGGGAAGCACGGCGAAGTTGTCTCTGCTGGCTGAATACACCCAGCGAAAGCTTTATGTTTTCGATTCTTTTCAAGGGCTGCCGGAACCGAAAAATGAGAGAGAATCCTGTGTGCGGCAGTTGGGAGAGGCAGGCCAGAAGTACAGATTTCAGGCCGGACAGTATAAGGGGTCGTTGGAGGAAGTGAAGAAGAACGTGTCAAATTTCGGGTGTGTGGACGTTTGTGAGTTCAGACCGGGTTTCTTCTCTGAATCCCTGGAAGGATTTGATGTTTCGCCTGCTTTTGTCTTTATCGATGTGGATTTAGTGAGTTCGGCAAGGGAGTGCATCAAAGTGCTCTGGCCCCTTCTGCAACCCCAAGGCTACTTTTTCACCCACGAAGCCATCTACCCTCATTATATTGAAGGCATCCTGGATCAAAGCTGGTGGCAGGAGAACATCCACCAATGCCCTCCCGTCATATACGGAGCGGGCAGCGGTTTGTCTCCCATAGCAGATACCATAGCCTTTATGAAGAAATAAATGAAGCTCTTGATCCTCTACTCTCAGTCAGTCGCCAACGACTATGTCATCTCCAATCTCCTCCGGAAACCCTATCAGGTTATGACGATCCGGGAGGATCAAAGCGCCCTAAATGTTTTGAAGAGGACATTCAGGAGGAAGAAACACAGCCTCGCTTCCAAAATCAACAGACTCCTGTTCTATCTCTATTTTTTTCTTTTTCTCAAACGCCGAGTGGAGAGACTGTTCAGAAAAAAACTCGATTTTACAGGAAAACTCGAGCCTGATCATATGGTGAAAAACATAAATGACGCCCAGGCTCTCGAACTCGCAAAAGAATTTTCTCCAGATCTCATCCTCATTTTCGGGACATCCCTCCTGAAAAAGAGATGGTTCGAACTCCGGACTCCTATCTTGAACAGCCATCTGGGGATCATTCCCCGATACCGAGGGTGGCTCTGCTGGTTTTGGGCAGTTTTGGAGGAAAATTTCGATTCTATCGGAATCAGCATCCATCACGTGACAAGAATAGCTGACGGCGGCGACATCGTCATCCAGGATTTTCTGGACATCTTCACTCTCGAAAAAATTGACCTTCCCCATATCCTGTTCTCAGTCATTCTATTAGTGGACCAGAATATCTCCCGGGCTATTGACCATGTCTCTAAAGAGGAACCGGGTGTTCATGATTTCGACCAATACCGGTTCGGGAAGAAATATGCTCATTACTTTGAACCTGGCATCACCGATTACATAAGATTCGTTTCCCTGACAAGAAGGCTGAACAAGCGAACCAAATAGCCTCTTTCCCATATTGTGTGGCTAAACTCAAAAGTCGAAGCTCTAACAGGCATGTCTGCAGCGGCACTACAGAAGAGAATCACCAATGAATATTTGCCTGGATATCGGCCAGGCAGAACCCGCGTACGGATGAACCAGACTGTCTGGCTGAGGGACCCAGATCTCCGAAAGATGGGCCCTTGCGATCTATCCTGATTTGACGTAAGATAACTTCAAACATGGCGAATCTTCAAGAACCTTACAAAGGCAGCGTCCAAAAAGCCCTGATGGACCAGAGCAAACCGGCATCGAAAAAATATATCGATTTCTTCATCGGGAAAAAAAACTTCTGGCAGATCATCAAGTATGAATCCATCATCTTCCTGTTCTCCTGGATTCCTGGCGCCCTGGGTTTTTTCTTGAGAAAGGTTTTCTACCCGATGATCATCGGAAGAGTAGGAAGGGGAGTTGCCTTCGGACACCACATCACCCTCCGGAATCCTCATAAGATACAGATCGGAGATAACTCCTTTATAGATGACAATGCCGTTCTTGACGCCAAAGGAGAGGAAGCCGATGGAATCCTTATCGGCGAGAATGTCATCGTAGGCAGGAACACCATCCTCAGTTGCAAAGGCGGATCCATTCATCTGGGCGATTATGTCAATATCTCAGCAGGATGCTCTCTTCTTTCGGAGACCAAAATCGATGTGGGTTCCTACACATTTTTGGCCGGCCACTGCTATTTAGTGGCTGGAGGAAATCACAGCTTCGAGAGAACGGACATCCCCATCATGTTCCAGCCATCTCTGAGAAAGGGAGGCATCGCCATTGGAGAGGACTGCTGGTTGGGAGCGTCTGTGATCGTCCTGGACGGCACTTCCCTGGGGAAAGGCTGTGTTGTCGGCGCTGGAACTGTGGTCACCAAGTCTTTTCCCTCTTACTCCATCATTGTCGGAACCCCTGCCAGGAAAATCAAAGACAGAACAGGCTAAGAAGAATTTTTCTCTTCCCCGGAGAGAGATTCTTCCAGGATCGCCAAAGTCATGGCAAGGGCATTGATCTTTTTTTTCATATCAGAAATCACGAGTGAAAAATGAAAGACCAGCAGGAAGAGGAAGCCGATAAGGATCAGAAAAAGGGAAGCGGGCTGGTACTGAATCCCCAGCAGGGAGGAAATACTATCTATCAGGCCCCTGAATATAGAAAGGATGAAAAAAGCCAGAAAAATGACGATCCAGAGGATGGCATATTCTTCTCTGATTTTTTTTCTTCTTATCAAAACGATGATCAAAACCAGCAGCGAGATAGAAAACAGGATGCTGAGGATCTGGACGGGACCGAGCGGATAAGGATTCATTTTTTCCCTCCGTATAAATAATTCACCAGGATGGTGAGCAGTACTTTCACCAGATAGTAATAGGAGTGCAAAAGACGGATAGAGGTGACACCTTCCTCCCTTTGCCTCATTTTAGCTGCGACTTCCATAATTTTAAACCCGTGCCGGCTGAGCGTGTAGACCTCTATAGGTTCAGGGTAATCAAAGGGATAATCTTCTACCAGCAGGCGGACAACTCTCCGGTTGTATGCCCTGAATCCTGAGGTATTGTCGGTTATTTTTTGTTTGAGGAGGAAGCCCGTCAGGATGTTCAAAAGTTTTATCCCTCCTCTTCGACCAAACGAGGAAAGATAACCTTCTCGCGTGATGAAACGGGAGCCGATGACAAGATCGGCCTCTTCTTTTACCAGCGGCTCGAGCAGCTTCCTTGCCTGAGAAGGGGGGTGCTGGCCGTCTCCGTCGATCCTCACCAGGTATTGGTAGTCGTTTCTGGAGAAAAAATTGAATCCTGTCCAGATGGCTCCACCGATACCCATGTTAAAGGGATGATGCAGAGCGATAATATCTTGCCTGCCGGTCAAGAGAGTCTTGGTTTGGTCTGTGGAACCATCGTTGACCACCAGGATATCGGCCTCAGGCAGATCGACTCTTGTCTCCTCGATCACATCCAGGACGGTTCTTTCTTCGTTATAAGCCAGGATGAGAGCGAGAATTTTCATTTTCTAATCGATGATGATTCGGGGCGACAAAAAAATCAAGGTTAAAATACTGGACCGGGAACAGATTGTCAATCTTCCGAAATTCTTTCAATCCATACACAATCAACCCAAAGGGAAGCCGCGCCGTCGGAGTAGATACGGAATTGAAGATTTAAAGGCCTGCTCAATTCTATTCCGAGTGAAAATTCTTGATAGGTGTTGTCTTTTATAAAATCCTCTGCGATAAGGTTTTTGGCCATCAAGAGCTTTCGCTTTTCCGGGGATACAACATCTATTCTCGCTATTCTGGACAGGCCGTTTGATGAATTGCCCTCCAACTTCATCCTGAAAGTCACCCTGAACCGGCCCTCCGGGATCCTTTTTTCAGGTGAAACGACCGCCGCAAACCCTGATTTCCGTTTCTCCGCACGGACTGAAAATTTGCCGGAGGATTCAGGATCGTATCGAGGCATACCCAGAGGCTGTGTGAAGACCTCTGCTTCATATCGGCCTTCCTCCATCCAGGACTCAGAGCGAGGGTGGAGATCATAGAGCAGTTGTGAGGCCCGCCAGATATGGAACTTCGCCAGAAGCTTCGCCTTCCTCATGGCTTCAGGAAAGTTCCTCCTGTAATAATTGATCTCCTGCTTGTTAAAAGCGGTGGAGGCGAACACATGGGTGATCTCGAATCTCCCCAGAAAGTCCTTTTGATCGTTTATAAAACCGGGGTATGACTCATGGGCCCTGTGTCTGTTTTCCAGGCAGATAACAGGGGCCCAGAGGCCGGAAATGGCTGCATGATCGAAGGCTTTCCCCAAATCACGGGAAACCTTCTGCAGTTTGAATTGGGGGTGGAGGGCCCACGCGAGGTACGGCCTTCCATTGAAAAAGATAACTCCTAAAAGAATCAAGGCCGCCGCAGATTTCCTGAGGAGAGGAGAGAGAGAAATGCGAAAGCCCGCTGGCCACAGTTTTATCAGGAAGACGATGACCAACGTAACCGATAAGGCGGCGGCGGCTAAAAGAGAGGTGGCGATCCAGAGGTTGGAGAGACCTTCCGGGAATTTTTGGAGTAGGGATTTCAGAATTCTGCTCAATGGGAAAAGGAGCCAGAAGAAAAGGCCCACTCCGAAAACAAGCCCGGGTTTTGGCGGTTTGACCAGACTCTCTGCACGGAGAAAATCACGGACCATCCATGCAGAAAAGAAGACCATCGGAACGATTTGAGGAATGAAATGCCGGGGCACGCGCTGCTGGATGATGGAAAAGTAGACGGCGCTAATGACGATCCAGAAAAGCATGATCCATTCGAGCAATCTTGTCTTTTTGGGAGTTTGAGAAACCCTGAAGAAAAGAAGGAGCAGGAAAAATCCCGAGAGCAAAGAGATGATAGGAGACCGCTCCAAGAGGATGGACGGCCGTATCCAGAAATAATAAAGCATCCTGGAGACGTTTTTTGGAGGGATCAGAAAAGGAACATTGAGCGAGGATATGTCCTTGATTTCATTCCCGTGGGGAATGTAGATGAAGATGATCCAGAACAAGAGGCAAATCAGAAATCCTGCGAGATAAAAGCTGAAAGGAATGAGAGACTTTTTAAATCCCCATTTAAAGATCAGATAGACAAAAAGGCCCAGGAAAAATGCACCTACGATATAGAAACAGACACTTTTGGTCATAAGAGCCAGGAAGGTGGAAATTCCCGCAAAAAAATACCGATTGCTCTTCCTGGATCCCTTCATGAAAAAAAACAGGGCTAAAACCAGGAAGAAAACCATGGGCATGACCCTGTTCGCGATGCGGCTGTACATCAAAAAGAGATAATTCAGGCCGAGGAAAGAAAGGCCTAAAACGGCAAGGGTCAGAGAGCTGTCCAAGGTCTCCTTCAGTATGAAAAATGCAAAAATCAAGGTAAGGCAGCTGAAAAGGATGGGGATCAAATTCATGGGAGCAAATCCGATGCCGAAGAGTTTGAAAGAGAGATAGGTCAACAATGCGGGAAGGGGGCTGGAATACAGAGGAGAGTTCATCTCGTCGATCTTCCACTCTCCGAACAGGATTTTGTTCCTGGCATGGAATGCATACCCCCCCGGATCTCCGTAAGGCCCTCCGCTTGTGCTGAGGGTATCAGGGGGATCGGCTGAAGGATGGACCATCCTCAAAGAAAGCAGGAGGAGGACGGCCAGCACGATCAAGGCAATCTGGGTCTTCCTTTTATCCATTTCTTCCCATTTTATGGATTGCGCGTCCCCGGTCGTTTCTCAGGAGAGGACGTGTATCTTTTGTACAAGCTGCTCATGAATTCTGATCTGTATCCCAGTTTCTTGAAATAGACGACCGTGGCTTCGAAGATATCGAATCCCTTCTTTTGTCCCTTCGCATAGACCTTACGCCAGAAAAAAGGCAGCTCTTTTCTCATCCCGGTCGGGATCAGGTCTACGAGGTGAAAGAGGTAAACAAGAGGCGCAGGGGCACCGAAAAGAGCGAAGAGCAGTTTGTAAGAAGCGAGCCCCACCAACCGGATGTAGCTCGCGGCGATCGGAAAGCGAACCTTGGGCACCACTCCGATGGGAAGCTCCAAGAGAGAAGATGCAGGGTCGCGGTAGGGTTTGATCGGGCTCTTCAGGTTTTGGTAAACCCTCCATCTGAAAGAGGGGATGAGGCTGGAATCATACCGGATACCTTCCTTGGCCAGGGCTTCCATCAAAACAGGCGACACCACGCCTCCAGGCGAACGGTAACCTGCTGGCTTTCTGCTGAAATATTTGTGATAAGCCTCAACTCCTGTCCGAACCTCAAGAGCGCAGTCCGGCCGATACATAACGTGCTGGTATCCGTGCAGTTCGATCTCCGCTCCGTTTTTTTGGAAAAACTCGACCATGTCCCTTCTCTCACTCAAGACTTTTCCCGTGGCAAACACAGTGATCTTCAAATCATGCCTGCGGATTATCTCCAGAAGCCTATCGAGTGACACACGATGGGAGAATGTCTCATATTCTTCAGCGGGAGCCAGGCCTGCATAATCGTGTTCCAAATCAAGGGTATAACAGACGATTTTCTGTTCGGCCATAGGATTCTCTACTGCCAGATGCTTTATAGCACAGGAATTCTCGAAGGTCAAAGCCTTGCGGGTGCCGAGAAGCATCTTTGTTTCCTTTTCTTTCCTGCCTAGATTAGCGCTTTTCCTTTGTGTGGACACGACTTTCAAGGTTATCTTTGCCATCGGCCATATCTTCCGCTCTGGTGATGACCTTTAACGCCGTGCTCAATACATGCTCTCCGACAATATGTGAAAATCCATATTGCTACCCTCGAAGAACGATTCTTGAAAGCTGGGTTAGGTCGGGGCGGAATTCTCAATGGGGCTGCGGACATGCCTGATGTCTTTTTCCATTAAAGCTAA